>Ga0116227_10000258_pt1 | contig 96764 bp, 72 predicted proteins | sample S1TSphgellanicum_FD_89693 | JGI IMG/M metagenome (GOLD analysis project Ga0116227, IMG submission 89693) | Host-associated microbial communities from peat moss isolated from Minnesota, USA - S1T2_Fb - Sphagnum magellanicum MG | ecosystem: Host-associated > Plants > Peat moss > Unclassified... | reverse complement strand
TATAAAAAAAAAAAAAAAAAACACAATCCAAATAAAAAAAAAAAAAAAAAAAAAAAAAAAAAAAAAAAAAAAAAAAAAAAAAAACCTAAAGTCTAACAATGTTATGATCCATTTCCAAAAGCCCAATCTTACCCATATCATCTTCATTTTATTCCATCAACATTCCTTCCATTTTCATGAAGTTTTCCATAGACATTGTACATGGTTGAACATCATCTGGCCATTTTTTATAGATGTTCATAAGCATTTCCAGATTTTTTATGCTCAATTTAGGTTGTCACATGTTTGTGCATATATTAGCAATGTTGAATACCCTTTTAGCCTCAATCTGTGACCCAAAATTCCCTAGAATTTTTTGGGCCACAAAAACAACATAAGAAAATGGTGATTCATGAGCTTTCCACCATGCAAATGGGTTTTTGCATTCCTCATCACCTACCTTCCTGATTCTATAATTGCTCAGTTGTTCTTTGACCACCGATAAAACCATTTCTTTGTTAGTTTCCATTAGGTCATACAATGACCCAACTCTAGAATTGTTCATTTTAGAATTCATTCATGTAGAAGCAACAACAATTTCACTTGGAACAAACAAGTTCAAAAACTTATAAGCACGAACCAATAAAGGAAATTAAACATACATGTCGTACTCACATGCAATTAGAGCAACTTTCTCCCTCCCAACATATTATATGACTAGCCCTAAGCCTTTAAAACGTGGGTCTAGCATCATACTCAACATATTATGAGCTTTGTGTTCTTGAAAGGATAACAAAAATGAAAGGAAAGGCTAAAGAATAGTTACCACTTGCTTTTGCATCTGTTGTCATAAAACTTGAAATTTTGCATCAAAATCTTGAATTTTTAAAGAATCTAGTACCAAACATTGTACTTGCATATTGATGACTAAAGAAATTGCAGCAACAAGCACATCAAATAATAACTAGCAGCCTCAGCTTTGGTTAACAACACATTGGCTAACAACGAGCCCCAATGTATTATAAATGGTCCATGCTATAATTGAAACCTTAAGGTTCAACATACATCTTTGTTGTCATCCATAACAACATGTAATTATGTTCTTGAATTCTAGTGTCTCTTGGAATAAAATCAATTTTGAAGCAAATTTCATATTCACTAAAAAATTTAATTTGCATGGACGTATGCTTGTATCCAAACAAGCTTTCTACCACTCTTGACACCCTTTTCCACTTTTTTGGGTTTAAATGATGGTTTTTTACTAGATTGACATTCTTTGATGGAGATTAATGTTAGTCTAGTAGACACTTTAGTGTCATTTGTTGCATACTAACAACATTTAAACATTGCGTGCCCAAATAACTCCCTATAAATGGCATTGTCGACCTTAATAGCTTGCAAGAAACAACAAAAGTTAAAGAACTAGTCATAGTACTTAGATTATTGCTTTCATCTTTTACATATGCCAGGATCTTAGCATTCAATCCATATGTTACTAACATTTCATTCACTTGTATGGCCACGGTAGCCCTTAGAGGTTTTTGCAGTCTTAAACAAGCCGATTATTACATAACCAAGCTCCCCATTGTGGTTCAAAAAATGGACAATCAAAACAAAAATGTCCACTCTTTTTGACATCCACAAATCAAAACTCATCATACAAGTGTCACAAGCTTCAAAAGCTTTAAAAATGAATTTCTTTTTGGTCTTCTCAGCGAACCTCAATAATATATTTGACACACCCCTAAACTCTTTGTAAGATTCAAATGCAAATTCGAAGGCAAAAATAACAAAAAAAAAAAGGAATTGTGATACACTTTCTAATTCGTAGCATTTCAGGGTAGAAAGGCATGCTAGAGCTCCAAGATGGGGACTAAGATGAGTGACAAGCACGTCAATTATTCACACGAACCTACACAAACCAAACAACAAGTTGATTAATGCATAATTGGAACATTTTTGGTGCACATATGAACCATGGGCACACATGGACTCACAAGATCCACCACAACCTGAACTTGGGGGAAGCTGCCATCTTCCCCTTTATAGTATTATCTATGATTAGTCATGAGGGTTGCATCCAAATGTCATTTTGTCACGGTACTCCCAAGTTGAAAATCCCGAAATTCTCAAAATTGGGACTTTCGCCATTTTGGAGGGCCATAACTTCTTGTGCAGACCTCTGTTTGAGGTGAAGTCTAAAGCAAAGTAGTATCCCTCATCAAGAGCTTTCCAAAGATATGTGGCACACCATGTGCACGCATGTATTTTAAAGCGATTCCCGACTTTTAATGGTTGGGAGTCAAATTGGCAGTTTAACTTTCAACCTTTCTTTTGGCCATAACTTGTGTTTTAAATATTCAAATGGGTCATGTGAGTTCATTTTAGACATCTAAATCTAAAGAGATTTTCAATGGTATAAGGAACTTTTCAATCCAATGACTTTTGAATCCTAACATTGTTCTATGAAAATTCGAAAGTGCATCGGGACTCCAACTCTCAAAGTGGGAGCCCACTTGGGAGTGTGTGGGTTCATTCCCTCACACTTTCCTACACTCTCGTAAGCATGAAATGTGACTCTTAGGCTTCACTCTTGGCTCGCACCTTTGCAAGCTAAAGGCCTTGGTCACAAGCCCAAGGCTAAGGTTGCGACAATGTCATCCATTAATTGATGCTTAAATGGAAAAGAAACATGAGGATTTAGACTCAAAATTAACCTTCTAAGGAATGGTGCCTCAACAAAAGACAAAGGCACCAATTCTTTAGCAATGAACATGACCATATTTTATTCAAATTGAATTTGATGGGGATCATTCTTACTATAAGGCATATACTTCCAAAAAAAGATGCAATGTTGATGGGGTGGGGCCAAACCTTTATTTTATTGATCTTCTATGTCCTAACCGAATAGCTTTCTCCCGTTCAATCCATTTAATCCAGATTTTTTGGTGACTTGTTTCCAAATGTTTTTGGAGTGCTGAAATTTTGTTGGCAGATTTATAATTGATGATGCCACCTTTTCTAAGTCCTACATGTGCAAAAACAATAGGGTAACATAAAACACATTTCAATTGCTTAAGTTCATGATGGCTTGAACTTACTTTTGAAAAAGTGATTGAAACATTGTTTATTGCATAAAAAAACCCATGTTGTGGCATTGTGATTCTTTGGCTTCTAGAAGTATTTTTGTTTTGCCAATAGTGACTATAATGCTTCATTTGTTATAATTATGGTAGACAAATTTGCATATGCAGTAGTACTAGGACTACTAACATAACCGATAGAAGTTGATGCAAAGGTAGAACCACAAAAATTCGGGTCATTTAGGTCACCTAGGATGCCACCAGAATGTTGCTCAATAGTAAGGTCAACCAAGGCATGAACTTGAGGGATTGTTTCATTTTGCAAATCCTCCATTTCCTACAAACATAATAAGAAAATTAAAACCATCAATAAAATGAATAAATAAAGACATGCAAATGAAAACAGAAAACAAAACGAAGGCAAGAAAACATACTTGAATGTAACAAGGCATTTGAAGATGGAGATGCATTGCAAAGCACAAGGCAATGGAACATAAACAACAAAGTGTGAAACACAAACACCAAAGTGAAAAATATTGTAGCAAAACATTTCACAAAACACGAAGCATGAACACCAAAATGTGAAGTGTTTCAATAGAACAACAAGTGCTTCAACGTAGTGAAAACACCAGAGGAAGAAGTACCTTCAATAGATCGAGAACACCAAAGTAAGAAATGTTCAACAAAGCACAAAATGCAAAAAGTAGATCACAAAGAACAAAACATTTCAACAAAGTGCTTTAATAAAACGCAAGAAGAATGGGAAAAAAAACTACAAAACAACAAAATGCAAAATGACCTACAAAACATGAACAAAACAAAAAATGCAAACATGAAAGCTATCACAACCCTACTTTGAGAGAATGTAAGGATGAAACTCACACTCTCGAAATGGGGACTTGGGAATCCTTGGGGCCTTCCGAAACTTCAAAGTTCGATTACAGAAGTCAAAACACCTCGCATTGGGGTGTTCTTTATATCATTGGAAAGCTATCAAAGTTTAGATGTCAAAAATGGCTTTGCATGGGCCATTTGGACATTTGCAGCACACATTATGGCAAAAAAAAGGGCCGGGAGTCAAACTGGCAATTTGACTCCCGACCACTAAAAGTCAGGAATCGACTCGACCCCGATGGGTGGGTGGAGTGTGATACACCGTTGGAAAGCTCTCAAAAAGAGCTACAAGTTTGCTTTAGACCTCATCCCAATTGGAGGTCTGAGCAAAGAGTTATGACCTCACAAAGTCCCTGGAGTCTAAACTGGGACAGTTTCGGGACTCCTCGTGGGAGTCCCGGGACAAAAAGCCATTCGGATGTAGGTGCCGTGGAGGGATGCAGAGAATACTATATGGAGGAAGGTGGTGGCTTCCCCCGAGTTCGGGCCGTGGTGAATCTTGTGAGTCCAAAGTTGCCCATGGCTTGTCCTAGCATTAAAAGCGCTCCAGAAAGTGAACTAACCAACTTGTTGTTTGGTTTGATGCAGGTTCGAGTAAGTAATTAAAGCTTGTCACTTTGCCTAGTCCCATCCCGAAGCTTCAGCACGCCCCTCTACCCCTTTTAATGCTGAGAGTTAGGAGCGTGCCCTAAGTTCCTCACAATTTCGTTGTTTTGAGTAACTTACACCCATCTTGGGTCTAACTAGGAACTTGGGAGCGCGTCAAAAGCACAAACAATTGAACAAAAATTATTAAGCACAAATAACGTAATCTAAACACAAACCAATGAATTCTCACCTAAGCACAATGGAGATGGAGATGAACACCCAAACACAAATTGAATGTGATGGAGATGAAAACGATAGCACATTGTGGTGGAAACGAATTGCAAATCAGCATGAACATTAAAGCGTGAGGAAAGCTTGATGGATACAACAACACGAATATAAACAAAAACAAAAACCTTAAGGCCTTGATTCCTTAACGTTATGAAGACCAAAGCGTAATCACAACATGTAATGAAGATGAAAAATAAAAACCAAAGCGCAAGGTGATGATGAAGACAAAATGCAAGGCGAAAAATTTTGTGGAAAGAATGACGCAACTCAAAAGTGAAACTTAAAGTGCAAGCGTAGAAAGCTTGGAAACAACGACATAAAAAAAATACACAAAAACAAAAACCTTAATCCCTAAACCCTAAACTATAACCAGAACTGAACTTTTGAAAAATGTTGATTCTAGTTTTGGTTTTAAACCTAAACTGACCAAACCAAGTCCAATTATCACCTTTTAAAAAAAATCCAAGGTTAGTTCCTTAAGTAGGTTCCCATCCAACCTAGAACCAAGGTTAGGTTCTTATGTTAGTTCCTACACCTCACGATTCCTCACTTTTGGTTATTGTTAGGTTTGAACACTTTGAATCAATTCCAATTCAGGTATTAGGAACCAAAACCGGTAGTTCTAACCTACCAAAGTGTTTAACTGCCCAACATTGGTCCTTACTCATGTTGTGTATGTAAGAGTCAATAGTCGTAATATGACATGTAAATCCTATATAAATGTATTCATTTTTACACTCATATTTTCTTACACAAGAGAAAATAGATTTACACAATTTTACAATTACACATATTGTGTCCTACATTTCCACAAATGTAGATGACTATTAGACATTTACATTAAATATAAATAAATTTCATTATGAAATTTACACACCACATAGTGTAAGTCTTAAATCATTTATGCATAGAACATTGGTTCTCACCCTCCGAAGTCCTTATGCTTTTCAAAATGCCTTGTGTTTTACCCCCACAAAATTTTATTGGATAAGGTGATCTCCAAAGTCCAAATAACTAGATTTTTCTGGCATTGTTTATAGTGGAGGATTGTGGCACATCTTTGACTACAATGAAGGTGCACCTTCCAACGGAAACCTCTTATGATTAAGTCTATATCATAATTTGTAACCAGGGATACATTAGCAAGTGAGAATTTACTATTAAAGTGAAGGTAAAGCCCCCATGGTGGGGATATTCCTCAAATAAGGTCAAATCATCTACCTTTGCATTTTGGGAATGTTGAATGTCCCTCAGCCCAAGATTTTACCCATCATAAAACATACGACAACCATTGTATTATCATGAACCTAAACATACATAGATCAGAAGTTAAAGGAGGGGAAGGGTTCTCATGCCTACTCCTAAAGGGTGGGAGCGATCTTACACCTACAAGATGTATGTCTCTTATCTCCTTAAGGGTGTAAAATCTAGCCTCTTTTCTAGGAAGGATGTTCACAAAGGTCAAGTGCCTTCCAAATACACTTAAGAAATTTTTTAGGGTGTTTTACATTGGGAATAATGATTGAATGTGACCATATGGTAAATAATGGCAAGTTGAGATGTCTTTTCATTAAGGGGATGGTGGGACTTGAAAAATTGATGTTAACCTTTTGTGGCATCCTGGATTGAATTTTAAGGATTGAAGTTATAAATGATATTATGATGAGGCCTTTTCTTTCTTCAAGGCCTTTGAGTTCAATACTTTTTCTATAAGTATTTCATCTCATGTAATGTTTTAGGGTTTGTTTCTATTGTCCATATGGTTGTTTTGGTATTTGTTTCATTGACATTTTTACAATGGAATATCAATGATGATAAAACTTAAAATTAATGAATATACCTCTACCACATTAGTTTTTACACACTACACTAAATTTTGTCATGAGTTATACCTATTATTTTGGTGACATATTATTAATTTATGAAAAATATGAAGGTTCCACTTCTAAGTATATTGTCAAATAGGTAAAATCTACAAAATTGTCATCTTTTCAAAAAACAATTCATTGTGCATTGGGGCATATAATGCAATATTCTTCTTTATTCATAATACTATTCATTAGTGTGGCCCAAGTGTGTACTTGTTACTCAACTAATTGAATTTGAATTTCAAGTTTTAATTGAATTTTCGATCCCAAAGATTACTCAAAAACTCAATATCTCCTCCACCTTATGTCTAAAACTACAAAAATATCTTTATTAAATGGTATTTATTAAAAGCTTTCCAACAATATCAAAAGCATGCCCCAATTTCCCTAGAGTTTTTGTTTTGATTTTATTCAATTTTGAATGATAAAATTATTCGATATTCAATCACTCTTGCTCCTATGTGTCTACAAATTTTGACGTGTTTACACATTATGAAACCATTAGGTGGTGTGTCCCTATTCATCAAGGGCTTTCAAATGACACCATAGGCGTAATAAGAGGTGTTGTGGTTTGGGAAATCTTCATGTAACAAACAAACAAAATCAACAAACAACCTAAATATATAGATAATACTAATGTGGCCTACACCATGGGCCCAAGTGATGAAAAAGCTCAATTGTGAAAAAATCATTTAAAATTTAAAATTAATTTGTATTGACAAAAAATGTTCAAATTCATTATCTCCCCCCACTTAAGTCCAAAAATTATGAAATCATCTCCAAGAAATTTGATACATAAAATGTTTTCCAAAAATACAAAAAACACAACCCCACTTTCCTATATATATATATATATATATATATATATATATATGTTCAATATACAATAACTTTTGCACTATAAGTTTAAACATTACCAAACCACCTTGATGCACTTGTACTTATCAAAGGTTTTCCAACATTGCCAAAAGCATAATGAGGGGCATTGTGGTTTGGGAGATCTCAATGTGACAAACAAATAAAAAAAATAAATTCCCTTCTTTAATAATAGATAGATGGCATGTGATGTTGGCCAAATTGTGAACAAATTGCTCAATTAATTTCCTTTTCAAAAACCAAAATTTGTAATTTAGTAAGATTTCCAATGAAAAAATTAGTTAATTCAATATTTCGTACACCTTAGGTTTAAATTTACATACATCTCCTTCATAAAATCCCACTCATTTGAAAAAAATTTTTATGGCACAATATGTATGGAAAGAATCTATTTTGAACTGTGACTAGTAAGATATTCAATAATGTCCTTTTTAAAATATTGAATAACAATTTATTTATTTCCAATCTAGATAAGTTTGCATTTTAGATTTTTGTGTTGATGCATGCTTGTTCAAGCAAAAAAAAACTTTCCAATAGATGTAAAAACATGCCCCAATTTCCCAAACATTTTTAGTTTTTAGATTTATTGAAATTTCAATGATGATACTATTCACTAAATACATCTTCTGCCCATCTCATAATTTTTTTAATTGCATTTTTAATTACCTTAATTGGTTGGTAAATATTTCAAATGTATTTTTATTTATTTTTTGCTTGGTTAGCATGGAGTTGAAATTTACCCTTACCAAGGGGAGGGCAATTGTTTTAAAGTGAGTAAACAAATGACATATATATATGCCAAAATCATTATATGTTTTCCCACTATTTGTAATGCATGTGGCTATGATGGATTTGTTTGAAATATGATGACTAACTATTTATCATATTTTCTTTTGGCATTTAAAAAAAATCATTTGATTGATCATTTTGAACAAAATTATACCATATCAATGTTTTTATTTTGGGTTAATTTTGTGATGTTGCTAGATTGGTGATCATTAACAACAAGATTTAAAGCCAAACTTTTTTATAAAAAGGATATGATAATAGAGACATATGTTTTAAAAATCTATTATATGGTTATTTGCTTTAGTGGCTATGGTAGAAATCTAGCAAATTTTATTTATTTATTTTCAAATTTTGATGAATATTTAAGTGATTTTTTAAAAAAAATGGTTGTTGAACTACATAAAAGCCATCACACCCCTTTCTTCATTGGGAGACTGCTTACATTCTTACTTGTACTTGTTGTGATTTGTAATGAATACATTTCATTCCCTTTTGTCTTGCACCATTATTTTTCCATTCAAGTTTCTTTAGTCATCAAGATATTGGTTTAAGTGTAGGTTTGGTCAAAAATGCATTTGCCTTTGTTTGGTGTTTTATTGCCACCTTTTACATTCCCAACATTTTTCTAAGGGGGGGGGAACCATTTTAAATTGTGTAGATATTAGCAGTCATATGTACATACCTACGATGAGGTTTGGTTGAATGGCTTATGGTGCTTGTGAATTTTTTTTGTTGGACCTTGAATTGAGAAATTTTTATCCATTTCATCTATTTAGTTTGAGGTTGGGTTTTAAGGTTTAAGGAGTTCAAAATCCAAATTGAAATGACAATGATGCAATGCTTTAAAGGTGGTTATATTATGGTTTAATTGCATTTTTCTTATGTTTGTTTTCATTTAAATCAAACATGAGTTAGTGGAGATGTTATTAGTTGTGGAGAATTGGTGAAAGTTAGGTCAAAATTGCTCAATGACATGCACCCCCCTAATTCCTATCCTACAAACAATTTTTTGCTATGAATGTTGCAAATGTACAATAAAAGTTTTGTATTACAAGGCTTGTAGAATTGAAAAGGTATAAGGCTTTTGCCAAGCATGTTTATGTTGCACTTGTGTGGTTTGTGAAACTTTTGTATATGGGTTAGACAATGCTTGGTATGTTGATAAAAAAACTTATTTGCAAAGTAACAAATTTCAATTTGTGAACATTTTTGGGCAAAGGGGTGTCAGTGAAGCTTAATCAAGATCATGAAGGTACATTTGTTGTTATGCTTCATAGATCATCCTCCTAAATTTCTTAGCAATGTTGTGTTACATTCAAAGTTTTGTTTGGAGTTGTTATGCAATATCATTGATCTGACTTGGGAGAAGAGCAAGGGTGATATAGGACACAACTTTCACATTTGATATTTCTATTTAGAGGTCCCAATAAGATTTCAAGGGGTGATTGATCAAGTGGATGGAACAATGCATATTTCATGGCTACAATATAATGTCTTGGGAATTCAATAGATTATTGCACTAAAGAAAGATTTGATAATTGGTTGCAAAAAGTGCACACAGAATTGGTGACAATTTAAGTCTACATGTTAGACCTGGTAACTATTTAGAATGTATGCACAACCATGTAGTATCACTTCCATCACACCTTGTGCATAAGTTGCACTCCTCAAGTCTTGATTTTCATCGGTGTCACATAATTTTTTTTCACACATTAATGATTAGTAGTGCTCTCTTTGCTTGAATTTCCATTTAGGTTGCACAAATACCTTTGCATTGTGAACATTGACGTCACCAACTAATTTTATTTATAAAATAATTTATCGTTCACATTTCACATAATTGAATGTGTTATAGCTAAGTATGATATATTTTGTAAAACATGATTGCAACCTATTTTTAGGCCATAAAGTGCCAATGATGCATTGTCAAAAAAAGGTCAAAAAAACGATGGTTTGAATTTTGAACCTATTAAATTGTATAACAACACAAAGTTCTTAAACCACAATTTGACAATAGTAATTGTGTAAATTTTATTTTTTCATAGGTTTGTATTGTTTAAATTTGGATGTCATGTATTTAAAATACAAATATCATGCGTCTAAAACACAAATGAAGCACTTATATATATGTTTTTTAAAAATCATCCACATGAGATTTTTTATTTTTTTGTTTTATTTATAAGTGCTTCATATGTGCTTTAAACACACAATAATTGTGTTTAACTAATACAAACCTATGGAAAAAACAAATTTCACATTACTACTATTATCAAATCATGATTAACTTTTATTGTCCATGTGATGACATTTAATGAATCCCTATTATATATATCCAAGATTTCATGTTTGTGGGTGGGGATGAGCAAATACATTGCAAACTATTTTGGATGTGGTAGCAATAACGTTCGCTCACATACCAAGTGTGCATGGCTCTACTCTAAACAAATATATCACTAACTACCATATATCTCACACACAAACTTGTTAATATTCAAAGATTGTTTGCATTTGATGTGGGAAAAATGCTGACCAAAAGGATAGGACAGTATCGGAGGTAGAGGAGATTGCATTGGAGAATTTTCATTTACAGCCTTTTTACGACTCTCCCATAATTCGTGGGTTCTGGATCTCTGCCTTTATTCTGTTTGCCCCCCTGATCACATCCTCTTCATGAATCTAGTTGTGATTGGAACCTCCATTCCAGTCTTTCTAGGTGATAACAGCATCCGGGTTGGTTATTGATCCAGATTTTGTTTCTCCATAGCTGTGCTGGATATGGACTCCTGTAATGCTTTTCTTCTGCTTGACACTGGAGCACATGCGGTTGTGTGCACCCAGGATTCCTGTTGCTGCACCTGGCACATGGGATTGGAGCCATGGGTGCAGCCACTTGCATTAATCATTTGCAGCTCATCTGCACTAGGTGTATATTCTCTCACCTCACCACTTGTAAACTGAATACCACATCAAAATTCTAACCAGTTGTAGATAACAAACAATAATTGTATTTTGTTCTGTCAAGTTGAGCTGTGTCATTAGCCTTTAAACAACACAAATCAAGTATGATATAATACTGAAGAAAATGGTGAAGAAACTGGTGATGAAATGAATGTTTTCAGATGTTGAGTTTGGTCTACAGACATGAACACTCAGAAACTAAAACACAAATTCCATGGGGATCCATGGGCATCTGAATGGTTTGTGATGAGGTCAGCATGCAACATGTGGAGTTGTTGGTGCTCTTGAATCTTGGAAGAGCTGTGACATACAGCTCACTGATTGAGGGCAAGCTGCCTAAATCTAAGGTTTGTATGCTATGACAATCTCTTGCTCTGAGAGATCCCCTGCTCTGAGAGCATGATAGAAAATCTGGACACATTTTTGATATTAATGCCATGCTCCAGTTTTTTAACACATTTGTATAAGCATCTGAAACCATTGTCAGGACCTGACAAAATCAGCCACCTGCAGCACTAACAGCCATTAGGCACTGTGAATCCTTTTTGGTATAACATTAAAACCATTGAAAGGTTTGAGAAATATGAGCCTTCTTCCACTGTAATTAGGTTAACCTTAAATGGGGTTGGAGGCTAGGTATCTCCAAATGGCCCTTAGACCATACCTTGATGCCATAGTGTACTCTACATATGTCTACTAGCTACTGACACTGAAGATTGTATTCTGGTGAAATGAAAAATTGGTTGCTCAAAATGTGTCAGCACGATCATAGTTGCAGTTGAATCTTTCTATTTTCTTCACAATGAAAGAATATCATCAATCTGCAAGTTCTCCTGGGTCGCTTTCTCAATCACGAGACTCTGAATTCTCTGAGTTACACTCCCAAGAGATGTATCAAGACTATGACAGGTCCATTCACAAGTCTTCCATGCATCTGAGCTTCTGGTTAAATCCCATGCAATCGGTCTCTGTATCAATGCCACTGGTTGCACTAACCGTAAGCTGCTTGTCACAAATGCCTCTCGCCATGTATGTCTAGATTCCCAAGAAGGCGCAACCTCCAAAATTGGAATTCCTTCCGATCTACAGACCTCAATCACAAGCTGCCGAATCACACCAGGAAGAACACCATCCTTGAGTGCTGCAGTCTGTACCTCAATCCCTTCCCACTGGTTTCTGCTATCTCTTCTTTCGTCATAGTTACAATCCTTGCAGTCTGCAACCTCAATCCCTTCCAACTGTTTTCTGCAATCACTTCTTTCTTCAAAGTTGCAATCCCTGGATTCTGCAACCTCAATCCCTTCCTGCTGTTTTCTGTGATAGCTTCTTTCTCTAGAGTTACAAGCCCCGGATTCGGCAACAACAAAAAAGTTTGTCACAGAGCCCTCAAGAAGAAGATCTCCATCATCAGATAAGATGATCTCTGACACACTCAAAGGCTTTGATTTTTCTAGAAATTGGCGAGTGTCCACCCACAAGGAAAATTTCGCAAGTGGGAGCTCTCGACTTGGACCCATGATAGCCGTGTCCACTGCTGTAGACAATGGTTTGGGAAGATATCTCGACAAATGCACTCCAATCTCCCACTCACATTCTAGCTTCTTCTTGGAGCAGGATTCAAATTCTTCATTCCTATAAGCAAGGATTGAGATGCTGATCTCCTCAGCAGGTTTCCTCAATTCCAGAGCTCTGTAAAGACCTGCCTGCAGAATAAGTCCAAGATTTTGGAAAGTCAGATTCTTCTCAGTTCAAGATTCAGAGTTTTTGCTTCTTGACAACATGGTCTTGAAGTAGGAGCTAAGGCCAAGGGAAGGAATTCATTAAGGAAGAAACCCAGTACCTGAAGAGATGGAAAGATGAGGTGTTCGAGTGTGGAGATGGAGGCAGGGGGCTCTGGAAACTTGCTTGGCATGGCCTCTGCCAGAAGTGTCATCGACTGCACCAATCTCTGCATATGTCGTCTCCATAGAAAGATAGTGCTCCCATCATTGTTGCTTCTTGTTACAGTATAAGCTCCCTTGGGACTTGAGCTCAAGAATGCTCCTGCTCCAGGACGCTCCACATCTGTGACCTCATCCACAAGTCCCCTCTGAACTTGCACTCCCCAACTGCCTCCCGCCATGCTATTCATCCTCATCATCATGCTCAGGTCCTTGAAAGAGACACTCCCAAAAACTATCTAAGCAAGATGGAAGAAGAAGAAAAAGAAGAAGAAAAGTGGAATCTTTTGCTTGCACCAAACCCACAGAAGACTTGTGTTCTCAATTCTGACAAATGAAGGCAGATTTCTATCTGCCACCAAGATGAGCGAGCTGTAACCTCTATTTGCAGATTTAGAGCGGCAAAAACATAGTGAGCTGTCTCTCTGTCTCTGTCTCTGTGATGATCCTGCTCATGCACAGCAGTTTCAGTTGGTGGAGCTCACAGAAGTGAAACACAACCTATGGTCAACTGCTCAACATTTTAAGGACAATCTTATCACTCCGGAGTCTACAGCATCTGCTCTGCACATATCACCTTCCATAAGTTAGCATTTGGACATCATAGAGAGAAACATACTTCCAGGCAATTGTACAGAAGAAGTCTTTCATTTGACTGTTTGCCATGAAAGGTTTGTTTCAGTCCATCATACATGCCCTAAAGAGGAAGAAACAAGAAATGTGCTGTTGGACGAGCTGCATGAATACCTGGCTAGCAATGCAGCTGCGGAGGATGGATGCCCTTCATCTCATTTTAGTTCCAGTGCACAAGGTTTGCAGATCTCTGCATGACTTGCCTCATTTCCTGTAAGTGGTTCAATCTGCAAAGAGAACACCCATAAAAGATGTTTTAGAAACTTGACAGTTTGATACTACATTTCTCAATATGATTATTGCTTGACTATTTCAGAATCTTCTGAACCCAGAATACAGGTATGGTGTTCAAGGACAATCTGGCAAAGCAGGAAGTCTGACAGCCTCAACCAGTGTTGGCCAGTTCTTGACTTTTTGAAGACCTGTTGATTCTGGGTCTAAAGCTCTTTGTAAAATGGTAGACCCTCCAGTTCCAGGTCAGTTTTCTCAAAAACTAAGACCTGTTGGTTCTTGTGTCAGGCATAACAAGTCCTCTTAACAATATGACCATATCCACTTGACAATATAACTATCTATCTATCCCCTCTGTCCAGAGCCTTTTCTGAATCCTGCTGACAATCACAATTTCAAAAACAAAACCAACCTTCAAATCAAACTCTCATGAACTGTTTCCAAAATCGCATAGCAAAGTTTAGCTACATTGTTTGGAATCTCTCAGGATCTCACCACCATCCCTGAGACATCTTCTTCATGCATCTGCAGTGACGCTGAGTACCTCCAGATCACTCACCCCTTGATGCAGCGAAATAGCAGGCAAAGAAACATTACTGAGCTTCATCCTTTGGACACACACTCCCTAGTTTTGAAATTTTTGTTTCTCATGAGGGTCCTGAAAGATTACTACTGTTCAAGATGACATACTTTCAAGTTGAGGATTCATCACAACTGCCTCTGATTGAAACTTGCATGTTGTCAAGTCATGGAGCTGTCTCCATGTAATATTGAAGTAACTACACATTGGCACTGTGATGAGCAATAGAAATGGTGCATTGGCATAACAAAACAGCAAAAAACCCTTCTTCTTTTTTCTCTCTATGAATATGGCAATTCAGCAACATCACATGCTAGAGTTCTCTGACCACATAGAATCAGACCTTTGAAATGCATCAGCTTTCCAGTTTTTTCATTTGATCCTCCTCCTGCTAAACAAGAACTGTTCTGTTTCTTTCCTGTTTGTATTTTGACATAAAATGACTGTAAAATATGGATGTTGTATTCATTTCTCAACTGCACCTCTCAGCTATCACTCACCATGCAAAAAGAATTTGGCACAATATTTCCTGCAAACCCTAAATGACAACAGCAAGGTTGTCCTCATTCTTTTTGCTGAATTCGTCTCCAACGAATTCAGCAAAAAGAATGGTTGGTTGCTAAGTTTTTTTGCACTATGACACTGCTAGTTCACTGCTAGTTTTGACTTGAACTTCTTCACAGTACCAAGTGGGAAAGAATCATTACCTCTGCAATTCTTTATACAGGGTCATGGCTGAGGATGACTTGCTGAATTATTGCATCTGCCCACATTATAAGCATAAGCACAATTGTAGTCAGGGACTCAGGACACTGGAAATTTGATAGAACCTAAAACTAACATCTCCAGCCTATATAGGATTTGTTCCAATGGTTTTGCCTGCAGTCCAAAAGCGTCAAGAAATTGGTTTTCAACTTTGTGTAGGGTTTCTGGCTAAACCCAAAGAACCATCATCCATTAGAGTTTAGCAACCATCTCCAATCATACTTTCATACATTGCTATTGTCCTACAAATCTCCATTCAAAATCGAACATCAGATCTTAAATCAAGAAATTGCAGTACTCACTTGCACATCCCAGTTCCTTTTGCGAAAGTCCAAAACGAAATGTGAAGCAAATTCTCACAAACCCTATTACCCTTGAACTGTTAGTTCCACTCAAGATAGGCAACTAAGGAAAATAAATTCAGACCATCAAATCCAGCAATTTCATTGGCCATAACATTTTTTCTTCAAACCTACACAAGAGCCTATTCAGCACCCTCTGTATACGGTAGTACCTTGGTCATTTCTACACATGTCTGTCAAATAATTAATTAATTTTGAAAAATTCATTTCAACAAATGGAATATTCCAAAATATTCACTATTATCCTTCACAATATTGTTTGATTCGGAAGAAATAATTTTTGAAAATTTCGACATTCTTGAAAATAATATAATTATTGTCGAATTAGCCAAGGTACTAGGGTATTAAAAAGTACATTAGGTAAAGAGGCAGGGCGTTCTTAGAAAGGCCTACTAGTCCAAGACAAAAAACCATAGTGACAGCCAATTTTAGGAATAGAATAACCCTGTCTGTATACATATGAATATGGATAGGGCTGATTAAAAACCCTGGAAGAGGCTAGCCTACTACCTTACGTTAGGGTCAGTTTAGTCATTAAATAATCATTAAAATAGTGAAATGAATTTTTGTGAAAATATGAAGTTGAGGTGTTGAAAGCCCTCACAATTATTGCAGGCTAACATCTGAATAATTTCACTCCTCATGATAATAAAATTCTAAGATCATGAAAATATAGTAAATTCAAAATTTGAAAAATACAAAAAAAATTAATTAGTCAATGTGGAAGCTGATCTCAGGCTATGTACTTGCTGTGTATACAATGAAGAAAGCTGCTTCATATGCTGCATTTGAACACAAACAAGCTGCCTTTACACATGGAAAACACTCGCTTGTTCTTTCCACAACTTGTCAGAAGAATCATAAATAATGGTGAAATTTTGGCAGTGAAATTTTCTGGTCGTTTCTCACAAGTAAAGATCGTCTGGGATCTTACACAAGAGCTGTAAGATCCCACTGACCAGTCAACCAGACCTTACAAATAAGAAAATTCCTTTGGCATTTCTTTATATTTCTTTCCTGGATTTTGGGCAGCAACACTTTGCAAAATTTTGGGTGTGTAATGCTGTAGGGGAGGTTCCCATATGAGTGGGTTATCCTGAGGGAAGGTCACACGAGGACAGTAGCCTGAGGCCATTCCTGATCGATGGAGGAACCACAAGTATGGGAACCTCCACATATGTAAAAAGTCCTCCTTTTTCTTACCTCCATTATTTCCTCCTTGTATTTTTGAATTTTCCTTATCAGTCCCATCAAAAAATCTTTCCATGGGAACATAGAATCATAGAGGGATCTGCCCCATCACATAACTCCCTACCGAACTTCTGCTGAGGGAGATCCCTCAAAATACAAGACAAATAGAAAGAGAGGTTTTTATGGACACTATTAACATACCCTGCCATTAGCCCAATTCCTAGTTTTTCAAAAGAGTTATGGGTAATGCCCAAAACACATTTACGTCCCAAATGTGTTCGAGCATCACCCATATTTTTGGACCCAAATGTGTTTGGGCATCACCTATATTTTTTTTGGGAAAACTAGGAATTGGGCTAAGGGCAGGGATGAGAAAAGGAATGCAGCACTACTTTTGTACCACATTTAAGACCCATGGTAACATGGGTGGGGCCAGAGGGATACCCACTAGGTATCTTGGGAAACAAATAAAAAATGGGAGCAGGTAGGTATCCATAGCCAAGTTGAGCTTCACTGTACACATTTAGACCTGGCCATCTGTTGCACCTAACCCCACTCATCTTAGCCTACATGTAAGATTCTTCTAACAAGTATTATAACTGTCTATGAGCTGTCGATCTAGAAGACTCCACTAGGATTTAACTCAGTTAAGACATTTCCAAGTATTTTAAGTAGTATGGAAGGGGCCTAGTTATTCCGCCTAGCAACCTGATGAGCCCTGTAGGGCAAGCTCTGTGACATATTCTACAGAGAAATTCTCATGCTCTACAGGGCAGACTATTTCACTCTTTGGTGGGATCTTTCACCACAGTGCACTAGCACCCACCAGAGCACCATCCACTGGACGCCTGTTATTACTCAGTTGTGGATGAACCTCAACTCAGTTAATAATTGGTTTCACCTTTGTAACCAATTTTTTACCTACCTACTAACAACCTGCTTGTGGGTTGTTAGTAGGTAGGTAAAAAAAAGAGCAACTGAGTTAACCACCATGGTTACCTAAGGAACTGAAACCCAACAGAAAACTGTTTCGTGACCACTTACCATTCATCCTGCATAGTGCACTGGTGGATGCTGGTTCACTGTGGCCGGATCTTTTATTTTCTTGCAGGCTGTTTTGTTTCTTTTCTTTTATGTTGCTCCGTTATGTGCCAACACATTATCAGTCTTCATCTTTCCCACCAACACTTCATTCCATGCACAGAAACTCAAAGAACACGAAAAGAAAAGGTAAAGATGCTCCCCCCATCTTTTAGGCCATCAAACACTCGGATTAGGGTGCTCCTGAAATATGGGCCCATTGGCTCTGCGTCAGGCTGCTGGTCCATATTTTGTGAGCACCCTGATCCTTGGGCCTTACTCTACATTGAACTAAGACCCAAAAGTGGGGTGGAAGCAAAGAGGGAACCAAAAACCCAAGCTGCAGCATGTATGTTGTGTAACCAGGGAACACTTTTTCCTTGTAATTCTTGTCCCACAGTTAACCATCGAAAGAACCAGTCTTAGAAGCTGACCTGAGGTTACATGAAAACTAAGTGGTAATTGGAACCCACAGACCTTCCGTGGGAGGTTCCATCAAATTATAAAAGTAGGAAGAAGGGGACCAGAGGCTCCTAGAACTGGACAACACTGGTCAAAAACCCCCCAATGTGGTGTGGCAGCTTCCAATTGGTTAAATTCACAAAAAGTTTGGACATTTCAAGCATCTAGATGGACTATGATGGGGGGCCCCTCTTTCTTTTCCTGCAATTTTTTTTATTTAAATTTTTTTTCTCCAAAGGGGATTCTTTGGGTTTTTTATTCCTAGTGTAAATTCAGCAAATTTTTGGTGTCAAAAAATTGAACAAAAAAATCCTGGTGGGGTGCCAGTGGCTACAGCTTCTTATTTTGGGGGCAAATTTCTGTCATTTGGCGGTTTTTCAAAAAAATAAAAATTCTGTCAAATATTCCCTTACAAACCGCCAAAAATCGGGGGGGAAAAAAATCATAGAAAATTGTCACATTGTTCAGGCAAGTGACCAGGGAATAAAAGGATTTTAATAAATTTAATAGCTTGTCTATGGCCAAATGTGGTTAAATCTCCTTGTGGGTGATTGCCAGAATGACAACATCAAAAAATTGGAAAAAAAAAAAAAAAAGCCGTGTGGAGGGTAGATTTCAAAATTGTTTTCCTACCATAGAAGGATATCCACAAGGAGTTAGATAAACCAACTAAATGTTTTATTAAAGTTTTTTAAAACTAAAACAAATACAAATTTAAATAAAACCTAGTTCAAGGGAGTTGATCTGGTCGTGCTTCTCTCAAGCGTCGAAAGAAAATAGGTACCTAGGCAAGTGCAGGTTTGACTAGAGTTAAGGAAGAACTTAACAAGAGTTACTTGAAGCCAGAGGTTAAGAATCGTCTCTCCCGGCTTGCCAGACGGCATTTGCTTTCGCACCAGGAGGAGGACGAGGACCAGGATCTGGGGGCGCAGAGCTTTACGATCCAGATCTGAAGCACTTATCTTCTTCGTCTCCTCCGACTCTTCGCTTTTTCCTTTTCCCTTTTTTTTTAAGTCCCTCTCCATCCCTTGCTTTCCAACTGCTGTCTACTACAGCTTCTTGTTCCTAAATCAATCGCTGCGTTTTTTTCTTTTTAAACTTAAAACATTCTGTTTCTTCTTTTTCGTTTGTTTCGCCGTACTACTACTGTGTTCTGTGGTCGGAGGGTTTTGTTCAGGCTTCTACCACTTCTGTGGGAGTTTGTGTTTGCGAGTTGTTGTTGTTGTTGCTGCCGCTGCTATATCGTTGGGATCAGTTCGTGTGTGAGGTCGTATTATACTACATCCTTAAGCCGAAGATGTCTCTCAGGCCGAACGCCAGAGTGGAGGTGCGGAAGAAGGGTTATAAGCTGGCAGTGGACGCAGATGAAGCCCGCAGGAAGAGAGAAGATGGCATGGTGGAGATCCGTAAGAGCAAGAGGGACGAGAACCTTCTTAAGAAACGGAGGGAGGGTACGCCTGCACAGCATTTACCTATCGCACCCCAAACTGTGTCCGTTGAGAAAAAGGTACGCAACAAACCAAGGAGCAAGAAAGAAGAGATGGTTGCCGCACTAAGGGTTTCCTTTTTTATTTTTATTTTGGACATCTGGCTCGGATCGTCCAGGCTCCTTTTGTCGCTTATCATGGATCATGCTGATATTTTAGGGTTTCTGCTATGGCAACTTTGTCTCAACTTCGATGATGGATTCTGAAGAGTATTCCTCCTTTGCTGTTTTTCTTTTTCTGTTTCTATGCAGCAATTGGAGAGCCTCCCAGCCATGATATCTGGAGTCTACTCCGAAGATCCATCAACCCAACTTGAAGCTACCACACAATTCCGGAAGCTTCTTTCCATTGGTATGGTTCCCGTCTTTTTCAAAGTTCTCTCCCGAATTTACACTACCTACAGTAGTAGATCAATGTTTGGGAAATTTTTGGGTTTTCCTGTTGTGCTTTTAGCAACATCTGTGGTTACTTCACCGTGGGAACTTTGTGTGTCTGTGTAGAACGGAGCCCTCCTATTGAGGAGGTGATTTCAGCAGGTGTTGTACCTCGTTTTGTGGAGTTCTTAGTGAGAAGTGACTTTCCACAGCTGCAGGTGATTGATTGTCATTAACCTTCCAATTGTGTCATGCATGTGATTGCAACATGTATTCATAGTGCTTTCTTACCATTCATCATTTGCAAGTTTGACCATCTTCCATCTCACAGTGAAATCAAATCTCCCAGACATGTTTATATGGGAAGGTTGAGGGCTCTGTTAAGTACTATAAATCATTGAGGGCTTTTGAATGCAGTTTGAGGCAGCATGGGCATTGACCAATATTGCATCAGGCACATCGGAACATACGCGGGTTGTCATTGAACATGGTGCAGTTCCAATTTTTGTTCAGCTTCTCAGTTCACCCAGTGATGATGTCCGTGAGCAGGTACATTTGTGAATCTTGTACAGCAGGTAGAATTTTTTTATAATCTAATGTCTTTGAGGTTTTGGTGCAATTTACCAAGGTTCTTTTTTCCCTTGTTGTGAACAAAGTCCTAGCTTATGAGAATTTTACACCAGGGTGCTTTGTTCATTCTTTATTACTGTTCTCAGTATCTCATATTTTCTTTGATTATTGTTCATCTGGAAACCATATATCAGTTGGGTTGCAAATCTGAGGAATGTTATCTTGGAGTTTGTTCTTCTCATGCTAATCGCAGGATTGAAGTGTCTTGTCTGCAGGCAGTATGGGCTCTTGGGAATGTTGCCGGTGATTCTCCAAAATGCAGGGACCTTGTTCTCAGTAATGGTGCTTTGATGCCCCTTCTGGCACAGCTCACAGATAATGCAAAACTTTCAATGCTGAGAAATGCAACATGGACGCTTTCTAACTTCTGTCGAGGCAAACCACAACCTCCATTTGAGCAGGTAACATCTGCTCTATCTTCTCAGTCAATGTAGTTGCAATCCCTGTTTGATCATTACAGGAGCTTGTCATCATGGTGTGGTCCCTGGTTGACTTTGTTTCGGTATTGACCTTGCACCACCTATAATATGTTTTCATTTGGATGACTGAACTGCTAATTCTTTCAAGTCTGGTTTGATGTCCAGTCAAAGCCTGCACTGCCTGCATTGGAGCGTCTCATTCACTCTAATGATGAGGAGGTGCTCACGGACGCTTGCTGGGCTCTTTCATATCTGTCTGATGGAACTAATGACAAGATCCAAGCTGTCATTGAAGCTGGAGTTTGCCATCGTCTAGTGGAGCTTTTGCTGTTAGTCTCCTTGCTTATCTCAATGTCATGCATTGTTTGTCCTTGTTAGAAAAATCATCTCATTTCTTGCTGTTGTTTCTCATCTTTGAAACATGAGTGTTTGGAGCAGTCACTTGTTTGAGTGTTCATGATGCCTACCGGTCTACTTGCTGTTGTCACCAAGTGGTTTTTGATCACACTGTGCATGGGTTGTGGATCAAATTTGGTGAATGAATTGATGTTGGTGTGTTGGTATTTCTAGCAGTCATCCATCCCCATCAGTCCTCATTCCTGCCCTTCGCACAATTGGCAACATTGTGACTGGGGATGATCTACAGACTCAGGTCCTTCAAATACTCCACCTTCATTTTTCTTGTGAGCTTTCTTTGGAGAAACATTCTAGCATTTCTCAGTTTTCTAGAATGACATTGTATCTGTCTCTCTCTTCTTCTGTGTTTCCATTGTTGTAACACTTGGCATTTGGTGGACCAGTTTGTCATTAATAATCAAGCTCTTCCATGTCTGCTGGCACTTCTCACCCATAATCACAAGAAAAGCATAAAGAAGGAGGCTTGCTGGACCATCTCCAACATCACTGCAGGCAACAAGGATCAAATCCAGGTATGGGCTTTTCTGCATTAGGTTGCCCTTCCTGTGAGTGCCATCACTGAGCAGCAGACATGAGCTATCCTGATTATTCATCCTATTGCATTTGTGACTGCAGTTTGGACAGCTGGACTTGTCCATAATGACTTCATTTCCCATCTCAATATGTTTCTTATCTGCTCTTGAATTGCAGGCCATTATTGATGCAAACATTATTCCACCATTAGTTTCATTGCTTGCAACTGCTGAGTTTGACATCAAGAAAGAGGCTGCATGGGCTATCTCTAATGCTACTTCAGGGGGTACTCATGAGCAGATTAAGTAAGTTTCCCACTAGTTCCAGCTGCAAATGCACCAGAGGATTGGACTTGCTTAGAAGATCTTTGTCTATAGGAACATCATTCAATGCAGGCTAGTCTAGTCATTAACATGGTGTGAGGGCAGTGGTTTTTAGTTAGATGTCTGTAATCATCTCCCAATCCAAGGAACTATAGTTGCAGAACAAATTAGATTTCTGCCTGATGCCAATGTCCATTCGATACTGATTCACTTGTTATTGTAGGTACCTTGTTAATCAGGGTTGCATCAAGCCACTGTGTGATCTTCTCACATGCCCAGATCCAAGAATTGTCACAGTCTCTCTTGAAGGCCTTGAGAATATACTGAAGGTTGGAGAGGCAGAGAAGGACCTGGGTAACAGCAATGCTATCAACCTATATGCACGCTACATTGATGAGGCTGAAGGTTTGGAGAAGATTGAGAACCTGCAAACCCATGACAACAATGAGATCTATGAGAAGGCTGTGAAGATCCTGGAGACATATTGGCTGGAGGAGGATGAAGATCAAATTGTGACCTCTGCTGCAGATGAAGCACAGAGCAATTTCAATTTTGGTGGTAACCAACCCAGTGTTCCATCTGGCGGTTTCAACTTTGGCTAAAAGGTGACTTCTCCATGCCTGTCGTTTCTGTTGTTTGCACTCACCTGACAGTCACATGGAAAAGTGTTAAAAGGGTTGCAAATCATCCAGACATTGCTTTGGAATTGTTGACTTCCAGGGAAATATATTGGCACTTTGTCTGTCTGTCTGTCTATGTAGAATCTGATAATGTTTCATCCTCAATTTGAATGTATTGTACTTGGACTGACCTTGATGGTGTATATGATTTTTGCAGGTGTATAGCACATGCTGATGCTCCATATCAATTATTTTTGAGGATAGGGGCAAATGGCAGATGAGGCCAGCTTCTGAGATTGTACACTCCTAGCTGTGACCTCATATGTTGGTTACTGACAGAAAGCTTCAGAATACCAGTCACCCAGGGGGTGGCTTGCGATGAAGGCTTGGTTCAATTCCATATCACTGTCTAACACAACTAATTTGTGCAAAGAAATTGCACATCCAGACTTCAAGAGGTCTGGAATCTGCTTGGCAGTTTAGGGTTAAATGCAACCCTTAACTTTACTCGCCTGAAGACTTGCTTCCTGTGGTCTAGGAGGCATGTGAAAACCTGATGATCTAGGGGCCAGGCAAACCAAAAATGTTTTTGCAGGAGGATAGCAGTTTATATGCTGCCCACTGCAGCCCCAAGTTGCTAAAATAGTGAACAAGGGGGGAGCTCCATTGGACAGAGATTGATTCTATCATTTTTTCTGATCTGTGGTGCTCATTGCATGCATCTCCACCATTAGCTTCTTGTGGTGTGGAACTTGAGTTAAGAAGTGCCACGATGTGGGGCTCAGTCTTAAACCACATTTCTACTACCTCAGGTGGTATATATTGGCATCATTTCTCTCCATCCATGAATGTGTGATGGCTGACTCCACATTCAGTATGGGTGCAGCTCAATGTGCTGAACCATGGCTTGACTAACCTGTATAGTAAACAAGTATTTGTTTTTAACAGCTGCAACCTGCTCCCTCCCTCCCTTCAATTATACTGCCCATTCTAGGTGGTCTATGGAAGCAAGGAGTGCGCTTGCATTAGTGTGGTTGTTCTTGTTTGGGGGTCTGCTAAGTACTCACCAAATGAGGCAGGAGTTGTGTATATGATGGAGCTGACACAGGATGTAAGGCACATCTAGATTTGGTTTAGTCTCTGAAAAGTCTGAAGCATTACTGAAGGCAAATCTGCATTTGACATAGTACTGTGTTCCACTACTTAAAATTCGGCAGTCTCAATAATGAATCCATCCTTGTTCGTGACTTGGGAGGACTGCCAATGTGACTTCTGTCACAAAATTTATTGGATTGTGGTGTAACATCAGGTTAAAATGATGAAGCATCATGGTTTAGTAGGTCTCTGTTTTTGTGACATGAACAAAGAATCGGGATGGTTAATGTCTTTTCAGTTTAAGTGGAATATCTGTCTAGTAGCCACTAGGAAGGTTGGATAAGGGTGTGGCAGCTATGCCAGCAAACTTTGATTATAAATAACATAAATTTTGCTTCATGACTTTGTGTTTTGTACACACAATAGTAAATGTTGGGAAGTTCTTCCTGGTTGCTCAAGAGCTATCTGCTGAGGCTGCTTGGGCTTTGGAATCTGTTTCTGTTAGATAGGTTTTGTGGCCTTGATGAACTGTCAAATCTACTGTTCACTGCTGTTAGAAACTATGAGTTATCAGACAGATTGTTCGCTAGTGCTTAATACTGCCTATAACATGCGATGCATTTAGAAGGCTCTCACTGATAGGGCTTTATCAAGATCAACTTGGTACAAAGTCTAGGATACTTGGGATTTATGTAGAGCATTATATGGTAAAGTACAAGATTATTTCTCCTCTTTATGAAAGAGGATGATTCAGTAGTGTATTTATTTATTTTTTGTCTGTCTTTTTTCCAGTAATTCATTCTCCATTGTCATGGAAAATGCTAATGGACCTAGATATCACTAGGTCAATTGATTTCTCAAGAAAATTGCACATCTGACTGCTTCTAGTCTTTCTGGAAAACATGCATTACTTTTTGCTTACATTTCATGTCTACAATGGTGAAAGAAGTCACCCCTTCCAATCAAGGCAGCATGCAACTTCATACAGGTATCAATACAAAGACACACACCTGGTTTACATTATTGCAGAGAAAATGGCAACTGGTTAAATATCTTCCATTCTCCAAGCAAATGTTAAATTCGTTTGGATTTGGACCCAGGAGCCCATATGTCTTGCGATGTTTGCCTTGCAGCAATGAATATGTTGTGCCCAAAAAGCATAAGTATTTAAGAGGCAAATTGATTGATATATAATTCCCCTGTCCACATTCAGCTAAGTCCAAGAAAATACACTTGGCATTGGATTACATAAGGTATGAACAGGTGTTGAGCTGCTGCCTCAACAATGAAGTGAGGAGGAACATACTCTCGGCTATCCAGTTTTAGACTCACAACCTGTCTAAAGAAAACCAAACAGACAACTCAGTTGAGGTAGGAAGTTCTTTAACTTATCATGCCACTGGACTAATAATACGAAGATTCAAGCATCTAGGTTTGTCACAGTATAAACCCTTTTTTCCCTACAAGGGAGGACAGCCCTTCACCAAAACAACCATGAAACCCTCTATGGTATCATACTCAATATGCTAGCACCCACATAATGTTTGAGGCTTGCACTCACAAAGAAAGACTTCTCAGTCAACAGTACCCACTGAATGCATACTGAAGCAGATGGTTATCCTTTCACTCCTGCAAATGGCACACTCACATTCCAGTTATCCACAACAGTGATCATTAACTTAGTCAGAGCATCTCCACCGGGAAAGCCAGAAATGGCACGGCAATGGCAATATGCAGACCCATGTGCCGAGCTCTTGGTGTAAAAATTTATGTGGCCTGTTTTTTAACCCCACTGTGTGAGTAAAAGTTGGCCCAGCATTTTCTTATCCACCACCTGAGTGCCAAAAGTCACATGACACCAGCTATTCAATGTTTCACGCAGGAGCATCACAAATTTGGTTTCCCGTGCAGGCATCACAAGTTCATCTGCCATAGCCTTGTTCCTCTAAGTTTAACCCCAGCATGTGAACTTGTTTAGAATTCATAGCTCTGTGCTTTTGGTTGCATGAACTCATAGAGCATTGGAAGCAAATGCAAAATAACCTCAATGCCCAATTGGGAGATGAATTGCAAGATGATGGTGATGGGCAAATCATTTTTGTTGTCTTGGTTGGACAACTAGGCAAAAATCTGGATGAATCGCACAAGAGTCGTGGTGGTAGTAAACTTGGGCGCAAACCAAATTTGGAAAGAGGTAGAGTGGTCAGTCACATTCGAATTTTTCATAGTTACTTTGCCATGTGGCCTATTTACAATGACAAATTTTTCAGATGTCGTTTTCGAATGCGTAGAAAATTGTTTCTCAAAATTATGGAAGTAATAATTGTGCATGATTCTTATTTTTTACAAAAGAAAGATGCTACTAAGCTTTTAGATCTCTCAAGCATCCAAAAGTGCACATCTACAATCAGAATGTTAGCATACAGTGTGGAAACATATTATACTAACGAGTATTTTAGATCAAGTGAGTCCAGTGCACTTGAACATTTGAAAAGATTTGTGAAAGTTATTCAAACATGTCTTGAGGCCAATTATTTGAAACAACTAACTCTAGCAAATGTCAAAAAACAAATGAAGATCAACAAAGAAAGAGGATTTCCAAGCATGTTTGCTTCAATAGATTGTATGCATTGGTCTTGGAAATATTGCCCAATGGCATGGCAGGGTCAATATAAGGACAAAGAAAGAATGAGAAGCATCATCCATGAAACTATTATCGATCAATCTTTGTGGATATGGCACACATTTTTTGGCTTGCCCGGGGGGAACAATGATGTTAATGTCCTTGACAAGTCACCTTTTGTAGCAAAATTGTTAAGAGGTGAAAAAGTTGCCTTCATGGTGGATGGTACATTTTATGCATGTTACTATTTGCTAACAAATTGAATCTACCCCCCTTGGAGTTGTTTTGTGCAAACCATACATGAACCCCAAGACCAAAAGCAACAACATTTTGCCCAAATGCAAGAAGGAGCACGAAAAGATGTTGAAAGGGCATTTGATATTCTCCAAGCTCAATGGGCAATAGTTCAAAATCCTTGTCGATTGTGGGACATGTCCACAATTTCTGACATAATGTTTAATTGTGTTATAATGCACAATATGGTGATTGAAGATGAAGGACTGAACAACATGGAAGGCTTTGAGCATGCGACAACCATACAAATGTGTAAAGAATTAACTTTTAATTCCTACATGGAATTCGCAAAAAAATTAGAAAATCAAAACAAGCACTTCTCACTTTGAAGTGATTTGGTAAAACATTTGTGGGCTTTCAAAGGCTCAAACTTTGCTTGAAATAAAACTTGATTTTTGAACTTTCAGTTCTAAATTGTCTCGGATTTTCAAATTTGCATTCTAGACTTCAATCTAGAACCCAAATTACATCAACCATGTTAGTCGTGTACGATTCTAATGTTTGGTGCGTGTTACATGAAACATCAAATGCATGCATAGTCTCTACTATTTGGTTGTTTTCTATTGACCATGATGCATGGAGGGGGTCCAATTGATTCTACCTAAGGATGTAATGGTGATGGTGGTGTACATGTAATATTGTTGGTATCAACAACAACTACATCACGTGAAGTATGTAATGTGCCCACCCAGTGCCGAAGCCTTTCAAGCTCCTCACACCTCCACAACAACAAATACTCATGTGTTTTAGGTGTTGTGATTAGCTTTTCAAGCATTGTGAAGACAATTGGAAAAGTACCTGATTTTCCAAAATTTATACCTTTTTCATCATGGCTACTACCATGTCTACATTAGTTTTTACTTAAACACGCAAAACACATTCTTTGAGCTTTGCATTCTTTTGATCCTCCTTTGATGCCCTTGAACCTTGTGGCTGACATAAAAGTTTGTGATCACCACTTTCATTACATAGTTCCACTATTTCATAATCTTGTAATTATTCCATTTCAATTGATGTCAAATCTTGGTCAAGGTTTTGCACTTAAGTGGGGGGGCTTCTTTGCCTCCATGGAATCTGACCATCGAAGCATCTCCTTCAGCAAAAACCAACAATGCAAAAACAAAATTGAAACATTATTTGGGTGCTTGAACTTGTAGAGCTCCAAAGTTTTTGAAAAAACATCTTCCAAGGTAGTCTTAAATTCATTTAAAACAAATACACAATTGTAGCACCCAAGAAATTTTGTGACGTCATGTTTTACGGTACCCCATTTTGTTTCTAAACTATGTGCAACTTGTTATGTGCCTTTAGCAAGCTTGTGTTTGTTGTAGTGATCAACAATGCGTTGCTAAAATGCTACATTTCATTGGCCATTGCCACAAACCAGATTTTGAGAAGTTGAAAGAAAGCTTAAAACAAATTGACATTCTTTGTTTGCATAAAAGTTTTTTCACATTATGAGAAATTGTGTATGTGGCAATTAGACTACCCTACAACTAGAGCTCCAAAACTACTAATATATAACTAACATTGCAACTATCCCATGGAAATATGACAAATTAATAAATAAAATGCCACGTTAAAAAAACAAAGAGTTGTACTATAGTTGCAAATTAATTGCAAGATGTATATTTATACAATACAATGTATGCATTGTATATACAATTATAGTCAACAATGTTTAATTTTGTTGACAAATTGCACTTTAGTCACATGTAATAACTACATCACAATTAAGATAAATTTAATTATTAATCAATGACTATTTTGCAACAAATGTAAGGCCTTAAGTAACACGTACGATCATGCCACATGTATACATTTCCACCGCCTAATATATACGACATTTCAACTTGTTTACAACTAGTATGCAATTGTATTTCAACTTAAAATTTGAAATTTAAATATTTGAAATTTGGGTAGGAAACCCTTAAGCAAATGACACATGGCAGTATATCAATAGATCTGGCCCAATGCATCAACAATCTTCATGTGCTTATGCTTATGGGCTTTTTTTTTGTTTTTGGAGGTTGAAGGTTCTTATTTTTGCTTTTAAAGAACTAGTTGAAGGCTTTTGTTTTTACTTTTGGATGTTGAAAGTTTTTGTCTTTGCTCTTAAAGAGGTTGAAGGTTTTTGTTGTTTCTTTTTAATGTTGAAGGTTGAAGGTTCTTACTTTTACTTTTTGATGTTAAAAGTTATTGCTATTACTTTTGGATGTTTGAAGTTCTTAATGTTGGTTTTAAATGTTGAAAGTTCTTACTCTTACTTTTGGATATTAAAGGTTATTACTTTTGTTTTTGGATGTTGAAGGTTCTTACTTTTACTCTTAGATGTTGAAGATTTATGATTATTGGTCTTTTGTTTATTTGCATATATTAAAAAAAAATGGTGTGAAAATATATTCCATTTATTTATAAATTGATTGTACAAGTTTAGTTTAATTTATAATAATGAGATATCTATGAAAGGTGAATTTTTAATGATAATCACGTTACATATGTCTTGTTTTGTGTTTGAACACTTGTGATGCCTTTTGTTATTTTTATGTTATAGGGCCGAACTTTCATTATGTTTCAATCCATCAACATCAAAATTATGTATACAAGGTAAAATTCTTTCAAATGTATTTAAAAATTTAATTCAATTTACTTGATTGTAAGCATAATATTTGATAATATTTGCAAATGTAAAAATTATAGTTTAATTTGTATAAATGTTTTACATGTGTTGCATTTTAGTGACAAATAAATTGCATGTTAATGGCAGTATAGTTGTAAACTAGTTTTATTCAAGTTGAAAGGATTATTTACATAATTCTGACATTACAATGTTATGACATGTTATTGATTTCATTTCACATGTAGAACTAAACTAGTGTGAACCTCGTGCCTAATGCACAGGTGTGTGCCACCTAGGATGCCACCTAGGTGCTTCAGTTACCCACTTACCTGGGGGTTACACCCCTCTGTGGAGTCCAACAAAATTTGGCATGGGGCCTTCTGCTTCACAGAATGGACCATTTTGAAGGAGTGAAATGCCTTGTGGCCATGGAAATTGAATTAAATTGCTATTAGGTGCTCACCCAAGGTTTTGCTAGGAGCTAGAAGGATTTTTTTTTTCATTTTTCTCTCGTTCCCAATGTGTTCCTTTTAAGTTCTCAATGGGTTCCCAATATGTTGCCCAAGTTCCCAATGTATTCCCCAACATATTCTCCATAGCATTTCACTTTAATCCCATACCGTCCTCGTCCTGACGCCCGGAGAAACATAGGGCCTGGGTGGTTGGGGCTGCAATTATTATAAGCCAGGGCGCTTCACCTTTACTGCCATACAACTGCTGCTCCATTCCCTTCAAGATCATGCATGCTCTTTTGCTACACCTTTTCCTCCCTCCCCAAGAAGCTAAACTGCTAGCATGTGCAAGTCTCCCTATATTTAGCTACTGTTCGTCCGGATTAAGGGGAAGCTTCACGACATCCTCGCTATATTTAGCTACTGTCTGTAGCTATTGTTCATCTAGAGTCAAGGGAAGCTTCATTCTTCCTTTACAATATATGATATCATAACATGTTAGATTTCAAGCAGATAAAGTGGATTGAAGAAATTACATGACTCAAGTTCCATTTTAACAAAAATAAAATAAAACATTCATTTATGGAACATAATGTTTTAGATAATTATATTTGATTATTGTGGGTCATCATTTTTATGATTTGACCTTTTGTTTAAATTTTTTTAAATTGTTATAAAATGTTTTGGCATTATATTTAGATTCGTAGTTAAATTGTCTTTTGATAAAAACATTTTTTAAATTTGTTTGTAATGTATTCTTCAACATGGAATGTAAATCTATTTAAAGTTTCAAATCCATTTGGTGTTTATAAATAGTGATGTCCAATGCAATTCAACATTATCTATTATAATTAAGACAACATGAGAATGGTTGTGTGAAGTCTGTATAATTGTAAGTTGCAATTAGTTGTTTAATATGACTAAAATCAATTATCATACAATTATTTTGAAACCCAAACTTAAACACCTAATTGCAAATTAGTCACTAAATCTTTTATTTTCATTTCATCTTTAGTTGTAAGTTAGTTGCAAAGGATAAAAACAGAATTCATTGCACAAATAGATGAATGAAATAATTAAAAAATATATTCGTTAAACTTGTTATAAAATAGTTGTAAATAAGTTGCGAAAGATAAGGATATTTAAAATCCATTTGTCAAATGGATGAATGAAATATGAAAGAATATTTTCATCAAGCTAATTGTATAATAGTTGTAAATAAATTGCAAAGGATTGGGATAGAATCCATTCACATCAAATGGATGAATGAATATATTTGTTGAATCAGTTGTAAAATAGTTGTAGATAAGTTATAAAATATAAAAATAGAATTCATTCATCAAATGGATGAATGAAATAAGTAATGATTATATTCATCAAACTAGTTATAAATAAGTTGCAAAAAGTATTAACATACGTCATCTGTCGACAAATGGATGAAAAACCACATTGGCATTTCATTCGCCATGTTGGAATGTGTGTGAGAATTTGACATGGAGATTAGTTGCAAATAAGTTGCATATAGTTGCATATGAATTGCACTATATATATGATAAAGTTATATACAACAGAGGGTGTTGGTTGCAATTGTTGTAACTTGTCCGTTGGCATTCAAGGTCATATAAATACCATGAGTTGCAAATGTCTATTGCAACTGGAAAACCCAATTGCAAGCCCAATTGTAAAACCTTATATTTTCTTATAGTGTCATTTTCCATGCTTCATTTGCAAAGAGGTGGGGTTAGATGTTGTCATCGTGGCAACAAAGACAAAAGATGGAATGTGATTTTGCGCCCCATAGAATATGATTTTTTGACAAGTTCTTGAAGTAATTTTCCAAGACTAGCCATTTCATTTCATTAGTGAGCATTGTGAACCTTAGTTCAACAATATCCTTCCTTTGGGCCTTATAATTAGTTTTTTATGTAATAAATTACCTTTAAAATATGTAATAATATCATTTAGGAAGTTATAATTGAATTGAGTTTCTTGAGCCATTTCAAACTTACTAAGTAAATTGGGGTTAATTATTCAAATATCAAATGTTAAATAACCATATTAACATAATGAAATGTACATTAGTATCCAAATGTGATTCATTAAAATCATTTTTAGTATTACATTAGTTGTAGGTATCATTTTGGATTATGATTACTTGTAAAGGAAGCATTTGAAAAACTAAGCTTATTAGTCTAGTTGAACACAAAAAAATATTTGATTCAAAAAGGGGTGGAAGTACAACAAGTGTTCCACAAATGAGCATAATATTCAATTAATAGACGTGTAAGAAAATTCCATATGTTATTAAGAAATTCTATGAAGGATAATATGATAGAAATAGTTTATCTATTATATCATAGCCTAGCAAATATTCATTATAATTGCAAAAATTCAATAAGTCAATGAATGGTGTGAACAAGGTACTATGCTTGATGTTCCATCGGTAGCGAGTTAATCGGCCCTTTTAGCCAACGGTAATGTCCATCTTCAAGGACCCAAGTTTGTGAAATAATACGAATATCATCATCCTCACATTGACATTCATCAAACCTTCCAACCCTATTTTTGGAAACATGAATTAATTTTAAGTAAATGGCAATAGCATGAAAGTTAGGCAACACTTGACGATCCCATACAGATTGAGCCATTCGAATGTGCACCACCTTTCCAATCGGTTTTTTTTCATAGGGCCATTAGGAAACATTCACGTCAAACAGTGTTTTTTCAAACTTTTCATCTCATACTAGCATGACCAAAGGATTTGAAAATGTAATGGCATCTTTCACCATGATTAAATCTTTGCCTGCATCAACAAAAAACAAAAGAATAATCAAAACAACAAACTTGGTATTTGCATTCAAAGAAGTTTGATGATTTTATTTTGAAAATTAAGGTAAGCATAATATATGACAATGCGGGTTTTGATGGTGGAACTATATGAAACCTTGACGCCCTAGTTCCAATAGATTCATTAAGCCCTAATTTTAATGGTGGATTTAGATAACACAAAGGAATTATTATAGTGAAAGAAAAGGACTTATTTCCAATTGAATATGTACTATTCAAATAGCTAGTACAATTTACTACGTACTACACAAATGAATAGTATATGGATTGGAAGGAAAGTTACTAATGTTCTAAACTTGACTTAGCCAAAGAAGAACCAAAAGATGTTTTTCTACTATCAATCAATTATCGTAAAGGTTAGTTACTTTAAAAGGATTAGGATAAAAAATTAAGACGTTGGGCCAAGTGGATGGAATTGGCAATAATCAAGCTCAAGGTTCATCAAGATAATTAAGGAAAGGAAAAGGATGGATCCTTCAAAATTCATTGGTCATGAAGATTATTATCCTATCGTGAATGGGGGATGGAAACCTTTATAATGTTTTCATTTGGTGCAAGGATTCTCATTCTAACCATCATTGGAGAATGAAATCATCCTCAATTACCATTTGTTCATGAAAGAAAAGGAGGCCATTGATTGAAAGGAGGGATTTCAACAAACTCTCATTGGCCAAAGGAAAGCAAGCTCAAAAAAGGGTCTTGAAGGAGGCTCACTTTCTTGCTACCACATGAACATGAACTTGGACTTGGTTGGCTTTTGCTTGTGTGGAAAGAGAAGGACTTATGGTTTGGAGAAGAGTTTTTGCAAGAAGGAAGTGTTAAATTGAGGAGGGGAAAATGTTAAGATAGAACAATTTTGTTTCTTCTTTAAAAGTAGTCTTTGGACTTTTTGTTCTAAATTTAAGTTCTTTTGATTACAATAATGAATTTTCTTAAAAATTGAAAAGATGTTAGATTAGTATTCAATGCATCTTCACAAAAAAATCAACTTCATCAAGATTTTTATTAAATAAATATAATTGCTGGAAGCAGAGAGGGTATGTTGTCATTTTTTCCAAATTGTCAAATTAATTTTCGAGTTTTGAATCATATTTCTTGACAGTAGAAATAAAAACACATGAAATTTTGTATGAATGTTTCCTCTGAGATTAGTTTTCCAACAACCTTATGCATACTAGATTTGAAGGTCTTATGAAGGTCTTATGGCAATTGGAACAAAGGGGGGGGGTCAAACTGTTACAAAAGGTGAACTTCCAACTAAAGCACAACACAACACTTTGTTACATCTTATCAAGGTAAGTACATTGATTTCCTCAACATCTTTTAGTACTAATTAAGTGGACACACAACACCATAGGGTCCTTAGGCGATTCATTATTTTCCATTGAGCCACATCTTAACTTGTTAAAATATGACCACATAGTAGTTCCACCCTTAAATGAATTTTGTGAGCTGCATGTCTCTAAGTCAAAAGGTGTGCAAAGATTTCTCACTTGAACACCATCATGGTGCATCATTCTAGTTTTGATTTGCCACCAAAACTAAATTATTGTTTTAATTATTTTATTAAGCATTATTGAAGATGCTTTAAGTATGTTGAAATTGATGGGTAACAATTGGGTAGCATTTCCTTCATTCAAATGGCAACCCTTCATCACATTCTAGTTGTGTTGAAATTGATGGATTACATATGTTTGAAAAGACTTAATGGATTGTAATATGTGGGAAAACAAAATGTTGCAGATGGAAATTCCTTTGGTGGTGATGTATTTGACAAGGTAATATATATAATGAGTTCACCTTGAAAGTTTATGGTTCAAACTTTGAACTACAACTTTCAACCATGAATGATGAAACACGATTGCCTTAGGAACTGATACAAAGTTCCATATTTGATGTGAAGGACAAATAATGGAAAGGAATTCAAGCAAACTTACACTAAAAAGCCTGATGTGAAGAGAGTAGGGGCGACTCTTTGAAATTCTACTTGAATAAACTTTGTTGTTAGTTTTAGGGTTTAGGATTTGGAACAAGTACAACAATGAAGACCACATTGGTAACCATGAATGACATTGTTGGTGGATAGTGGCAAAGCAAGAAGTGACTAGTATCCCATTCTAAATCAAACTTTCCAAGTTTGATTGAAGCAATTTTGTGTTGTTAGATCAAGTGGTCAACAATTCCAATATTGGAATTTCAAGAATATTTGTGAATTGCAAGCAGTGGTGCTATTGAACAAGTGAGGGTTTTGTTTATAGTTTATACCAATGTTTTTTAGGGTATCTAGTTTATACGGTAAAAATCAAGGTTTCAAGTTCTTGTGATCTGTATTCAAATTGACACCCTTTTGTTTGGTCATAATGAACCAACACCCACTAACACACCATCCACTATATATTTTTTATTACTCAATTGTGGATGAAAGTAATCAATTTTGTAAAACATAGGTCTCGTATGTAGGGAGATAAGTAGGAAAATAGGTAACTACTAGATAAATAAATGGTTTATACATAGGTAAAGGGTTTTTTAACTACCTATCTATAACAACCTGCTTCTAGGTTATTAATTGGTAAGTAGAAAAAAAAGAAACTAAGTTAACCACCATAGACAGCTAGGGAACTAAAACCCTAAAAAAAATTGTTTCCTGATCACTTACCATGCATCCTTCTTAGTGTGCTTATGTGTGTTAATTCATTTTGACCTTTTTGTTGGAATTTGTATAAGAATCTATCCATGAAACTAGGTTTTTCTTTTTCTTTTTCTTGGCTAAATTCGAAATTGAGACCAAGTTCATGAAAAAAATAAATTAATATGGTGAAGCTTTTTAGATAGAAAAGTTGAATATTTTTGAAATTTTTAATAAGTAGGTTGAGTTTCATAATTAAATATTAATTTTAATTCATTGAAAACCTTTATACCCCATACAATCTTGAAACATTTAAGAGTGTCTATTGACATAAAACCAAATCCAATTTATCAATTGGGCCCAAAAAGTCTTGAATTTGAAATTTTGTATTAAAATTAGAATTGAAAAAAAAAATCAAGCTCAAAATCCCCACCCACCCAGAGAATCTCCAAATAAATTGAGACCCATTTTGGAAGAACCACACAACACTGGTTTATACCAGTGTTGGTTGAATATTACATTTTAAGGTTAATTTCAATATATCAATAGGCACTTTATGTAAAAAATATAATAAATGGATATGCATTGAAAAAATTTAGCAATTTATTTGTATAAACAAATACCGATTCTAATTTAATTTAGATCCTTTAGTGGATATGAATTTGTTGTTATAAAATTTAAACAAAGTACAAATACATACAAAGATTATACATTTTCAAAATCTATTTGATATGGATTTAGGTTTAATTTTGATCTTTTTGTGGATATGAATACATATAAAGGTCATGCATATGCAAAATCAATATGATCACATTTTTTTCCACTTGCTTAATGTACATTCCTAAATTGTAAATTATAACTTGTGAGGGAATTAAACCCTAATTCTCAAAAGAATTTTGCTTGCTACATCGCAAGCCACCTGCCCCACCAACACCCCAAAACCCACCCCAATAATCCCATGCAAAACCCAATATAAAAACCCAATAGTTTTCTATCCCATAATATCCAATAAATTGACTTTCTCCAAGCCAAGTTCTTTCCAAGCTTTCTACTTAAAACTTGTTATGGATACTTGGAAATGTTAGTGATAGTAGAATGAAAAGAACAACACACACAAAAAAAAGTTGAAAAAAAAACAAGGAAATATCATAAAGTTGATTACCTATGATAAGCACCATCAACATTCATGTCTTCAAAATACTTTGCTTCTTCAATCAATTCATATGTGTCATAAGCTAAAAACCCTTCAACTTTCAAATAATTTTTCATGGTTTTATTTGGTGTATAATTAATGCACAAATCATCAAGCCAATTTTTAGCTATTGTGTTAATTTTATCCAAGTTTTTCACTTGTAAACAACATCTTTGCAAAGCTGTCAATATTCCAACAAGACTAAATATTATTTCTGTTTCAATTTGCAACCCTAGGATGCCAAGAATCTACTTGGCTAGAATGCCACATTTAGAAACTACCTTTCATGGTTGCAGCATCAAGCAAAAGGATCTTCACATCTAGTAGGAGGTATGGATAACCTCCTAAACAAATATACCTCTCCAGTGACAAGTGTTCAAAAAGACTTTTCAAAAGATGCTCCAACCCCAAAGATGTTGCTTTCATTTTTGGGCTCATCACCATGACCAAAAAAAGTGCATGCAATGCTTCAATAGTAGGGTTTAAGGTTTCAAAGTAGGTCATGAAAAGGGGGGTACAATTTTCAAATGATATTCAAAAGCAAGTCAAATTGCATCCCCATGTCCCACCAAATTGTCCACAACTTGTAGTGATTTGTATCAAAGATTTAGCATAATAACAAGCATGTTATGAACCTGGTTTGCGTCAAAAAAATTCAAAAATTGGAGGAAAGGTTTAAAAACCTTCACAACTTCTTCCCACATCTTTCTTTGGAAGGAGATGAGTTCATAATCAAATTGATCCTAAGCCTCTATCCCATCTAAAATTTTAACCACTTTAATTAGTTCAGCTTATAGCTTGATAGTTAGGGTAATGGCAGTAATTAAAACATTAGACAATAGCTAGTGACCACGAAACTAATTCATAACACGTCGTGACCACATGGTTCAAGCATGATGTGATTACCTCTACAATGGCCCACACTTGGGCTTTTGAAACTCTTTTTTTGTAAAATGACAATCCTCTACCTTCCATAACATGTGATGATGGTTTCCTTGAATTCCAAAGTCTCTTCAAACATAATGACTTTAGATGCAAATTTGGTTTTGACTGGGGTCTTAAGCTTTCCAAGTGGCATCTCACATTCAATACAAGACTTCTCCCATTTGTGTCTCCCTTTCCCAATTTTTTTGGTCCATGTAATTCTATTTTGTAAAGCAAACATGTGCATCCTTCACATTCACTTGCACCAAACCCTTAGAAACTTGTTGTCATTTGTAAAAAACTAGTATCTTTTAAACATGCCTGGAACACATACCTTTATAAACCTTAATAAGCCTTAGAGGCAATCAATGATAGAGCATAATGCAATGCCATGGTTGTAAAATTCTTGCCCTCATATTTCACAAATGCAATCACACGATGCATCAACTCAAACTTTGAAAGTAGTGATTCAAATTGAATTGCCATACTCTGCCCACTTGTTTCATTCACTTCAAATAAGTCCACAGTAACATGCATAGGGGTCCAAGATTCATTTAAAATTTTTGTCACAAGGGCAAAAGTGTCCACCTTGTCCTTAGACATCCAAAGATCAAAACTTGTGGAAATAATAATTGCAAATGTAAGGTTTGGAAGTACATGCCAATTTAAAGGGTTTTTTGCTATTGCAAGAAGCACGTCATCCACAAGCATAATCCAAGAAGGAAATTATGAAACTCAAGGACATTGGCGTAAAACTAACCTTCTTAACCATATTTTTTTGTAGTGGAAAACACCCAATATCTTTTGCAAATGTAAAGCACCAAATCCTCAATAAACATATGATATGCCTTGTTGTTCTTTTTGTATGGGTTTGTGGCCCAAAATAAGTGGTGATTGTAAAACTAGAAGGCTTAATTATTTTCTTCCCTCTTTGCCAAGTATGATTTGCATTAATAATTGCTACCTTTTTTGCAAGTTATGTCTTTCTTAGCACAAACAACTTGTGATGCACAATATCAACATGAGTCTTCACAGGTTTAATTATTTTAATATTATTAAACTTAATCAAAGCCCTTATTAAAAAAAAATTGGGACAAAATATAACAAATAATCCCTAGCAAATTGAACTTTAGTGGTGTGATTTCCAAAGTGCAACTTGAACTTGTATGATTGTAAGTTGTAATACTTCATTTTCCAATGAATTACTAAGCATTGGCTACACACTTTCCATATCTAAATTATTTGTGCCCGCATCTTCACATGCAAGTGGTCCATCAACACCACTGACACTTTCAACAACAACAATTTCCTCTTCTATATCCATGGTGCTTACTACATAATGCAAATAACAGTTCCCAATGCTACACCATATATTTTAATGAGTTGCAACAAAGTTTTAATTGTAACAAAATACGGGCAAACCTATCTTTGGGTGGTACCAATAGTAACATCACACTTTAATTTTCCTGAATTTATTGAAGTTTGAAAAAATCATAGGAAACATTTAAATAAATATTTTTATAATATTTTTCAAGGAATATTTTTCTTAAGTTCTATATATTTTGATATTTAAATAATATCATGAATATTGTGTATTTTGATGTTTTTAATCATTGCACTAGAAAAAGTTTAAGGAATGTAACACTAGTTCCTTTCCTTGAACTTTTTGGTTAAGAAAATAATTTTAAAACATGATTTGAAAATTTTCTTATGAATTTTTTTCCTAGGTAATTTTGAAATCATTCTATTGTGAGGTTTTTATTAGGATGATTGAATAATCATAATTTAATTATGAATTTTCAAAGTTAAAACTATTGATTTCTAAAGGGGCCATTTTAATTAGGAATACAAATTTTTTAAAATTTCCATTATTTTATTCCAAAATAAACTTCAAGCCATATATTAAAATATGCAATGGATAAATATGAAAAAAAAATTATAATTGTGAAAACATTTAAAGGCAAAGGTGTAGGAAAATGATTTGGCCACTTTGGTTTCTTAACCATTATTTGAAATGGTTCCTAGTGCTACCACTTGAAGATGGGTTTGCCCATATGTAAACTAAAATTGTCAATGCAAGCTAAAACTAAATTACTATAACCAAGCTACAAACTCCTACAATCAAATTGTTTGCCAAACTTTTTAACCCAATAGTCAATGCAAGGTGCAACCAAGTTATGAGCTATAGCCAAGCTCCAACTTACAACAAAACTATGATTTGCAACAAAATCTTTAAACTCAATTAATGCAAGCTATAACCAAAATAAATGTTGCAAGTAAGTGATAAGTTACAAACTACAAGTTGCAACCAGATTGTTGTAGGTTGCAAATTATAACCAAACTACTACATGGTCCAATTAAACTATCACAGGCTCCAAGTTGCAAGGTGTAATCAATTTGCATTATACTACACATTCCAACCAAATTGTTGCATGTTACAACCAAACTACTGCAAGCTACAAGTTGCAATCCAAGTGTTGCAAGTTACAAGTTGTAACCAAATTACTACACGTTGCAACCAAATTAGTCCATGTTGAAACCAAATTGGTTCTAAGTTACAAGCTAAAACCAAAATGCTACAAGCCAACCACAAACTGCAACCAAATTGCTATAACCAAGCTCCAACCAAATTATTGCAACCAAGTTATAAGTTATATCCAAGCTTCAACTTGCTATAGAGCTCGGATTTGCAACAAAATCTTTAAACATTAATTAGTGCAAGCTAAAACCAAACTAAAAGTTGCAACCGAGTTGCAAGCTATAACCAAACTATAGGCTACAACCAAACTGTTATAACTAAGTTGTAAACTGCAACCAAGCTTCATCCTACAACATAACTCCGACTTACACAAAATCTTTAAACCTTAGTTAATCAAAATTATAACCAAATTATTACAACCAAGTTATTGCAATCACAACCAACGCGCAAGTTACATACAAAATTGCAAGTTACAAGCTGTAAAAAAGTTCACTTTGACAAATTGTCGACAAGTTCACTCTAATGAATTATGGAAAACCTAACTTTAACAAGTTGTGGAAATTTCATTATGATGAGTTGTATAGAAAAATTCACTCCAATGAGCTAGAACATATTGTTTTGGTGCATTCATGAACTTGCTACTCAATTTGATGAGCCTATTGCTCTAGCCTTTGACATATAATAAACCAAAAAACCTTTTGGAAAACAAAATCATGTAAGCATACCTCTTACATGAAAAATCTTTGTGCATTTAAGTGCTTCAACACTTGGGTGTTTGAGTGCATTCATGAAATCCTCTTCCGCATCACAACTTTGATGTGACAAAAACTTTCAACACTTCGGTGTTTGAGTGTGCCAAAATCTTCTAAACAAAAAAGCTTTGATGTGAAAGAAAAGCAATGGAACAATAGAAGAAAAAAGATAGAAGGGACCTTGGAAACCCTAAACAAACCCTAAACAAGCATATGCATGTACATATGCATATTTGGACCCTTAACCACAACATATGAAAAAAAGTATAACATAATTATACACATCTAGGATCTCATAATGTAATGGTAAACTAGATATGCATAATCAACAAACATATATGTACAAGTAAATATAAATATAAGGATATCATCTAGATCTACCGGTTACCTATACCTCAACATACATATTGGAGATGAGGAAAATCCGGATATGCATTGTTCGTAACCGGGGCACTATGCATGCTGATAACCGGAACTCCCAGGTATATCTGGCCAACACTGGTTTATACTTACCTCTGCTTTGCTGTACAAGCTATTCAAAGACATGATGATATCGCCTTCGTTCATAACTACCCTTGGAATTGAATGCAAACGCAAAGAGGGTACATACTTACGTCCCTACAAAAGTGTACACAGTCAATCAATGATGGGTCTTAATTAGCGAGCGAGCCCACCAAACTCATCATTAATGAGCATTCATGATTCTGCCAGGACTGATCCATCAATGAATCTCTGTGAGGTCATGGTTTCATATCAGTGTTGATGAACTATAACGGCTGGCACCAAGGAGGAAGACGAGAGGACTGAGGTCTCGCAAGGAGGAAGAAGAGAGGACTCAGGACTCGCACTGTTTTTTTCTTAGGTAGCCTAAGTGGCGATCATCCTTAAGAAGATTTAGTCAAATCTGGCTATAAACTTATGAAGTACAAATCTTGAATAATTTTCTATATTTTTGGCTTCACACTCAAGATATCCGTAAAGTCACCCTGTCTTTCACCCCCTAACCCCTCTTTTAGTGGTATCCGCAAAGTAAGGAAATTTTATTAGATCTCAGTATGAAATGCCGAAACCCAAAAAAAAAAAACTGGTGATTTTGTTATGTGAGGTGGTAACTAGTTTTGCCATGGCCTCCTCCACAATGTAACAAGTTTTAAGCCAATTATAAGCCAATTATTCAAATTTCAGGCACATCTCCTAACCATTGATTCACTAAAATTGACATTGACAATCCAAAATAAAAACCCAAAACCCAATAAATGAAGCTAGCATACAGTTGCATGTCTCACTTAGGGAAAATGTTATAATTATGCCATAGAAACCAGTTACATTACCAAAGAACCACAAAGTTCATGAGGAAACTTACAAAGTGTAAACTAATGTTCTCTCAATAGATTGTTCTTGAGATATCCTTGGGTAACGGTATATAATTTTTAATTTATATTTACCCATCAGGTAAGAGTATATTAGCATTAAAAAAAATAAAAAATGATAGTGGGTAAGGTCTGATTAGCACCTTATCATATACCCCTTTTGGAATAAAAATTGAGTCTGTATGATTTATTTAATTGACTAAAAGTGAAAGAAAATTTTCACTTTTTTTGAATTTCTATAAACCATTTCAAAGACCAAATCCAATGTCAAAATGCAAAAATCAAAGTGTTTGATACATCCTTGACTATGATAATTGTGCTTATGAATGAACACTTCATATATGAAAAGACAATGGTGTTACATTTGACATTTTGTTATTGATAGAATCCAAAGATAATTTGTAACTCATCCTTGGGTGCTTTAATGAACTTTTGAATCATCTAATTTCATTAAGTAATGTGAAAATTGTGGCCCTCCAAAATAGTGGAGGTCTTTCGCTTTAAACATATCTTCACCCAGCACCTACCACTCTTAACATGTGCATTTTTATCACTTGTTAACAATACTCAATTTTATCCATATGATTTATCTAAAGTTCTCACATCTATACTTGAATCACAGGGGAGGCACTATATATTCACATAAAAATTTATATTGTGGGGAGCCCTCAAAATTTCAGTTTATTTTTGTTTATTCATGTGATGGGTCAAACAAATTGGCTAATCGTGTCCGAAAACAAAAAACTTGGGTGGCATCCTGTTTGACTAATAGAATTTTTTTAAATTAAGGTTTAAATCACATGTAACCTATTTGTTTTTACTTGGATGCCAAGACATATATTGCTTTGGGTAATTCTCATATATATCAAAGGTTATGTATATGATTACATACCTTTGGGTATGCCCTCAATTAGGGTATGCTGACTTGAGGAAAATAAGTTATGGTATATAATATACTCAATTCGTATCTAGCAAATATAATCAGGTAAAAGATATATCCATGCAATGTTGGTATAAACCAATGTTGGATAGTTAGAAATAATGGAACTTAATAACTGATGGAACTCATGTAGTGATGAAAAGATATATAATTACAATTCTCACAAATCTGAGACCTAATTTCTGACATATAGGCATAGTTCTCAAGAGTTCAAAAACTAGTCAAATAACCTTCTATAGAACTATTTATTTTCTCCTCATTATTTTGTGAGAACTGCTAGCTTTTTTGACAGATTTTGAAAAAAACAATATCAAAGGGATTTTTTATTAAAAAAAAATTCAAAGAAATTAGAACCAAAGGTTATTCATGTCTGATTCTTTTCAAAAAACTAGAACCTAATGTTATTGAATTTTGAGTTTTTTCAAAAGATTGGAACCAAAGTATTAAATTTGAAAATTTTCAACAAGCAGAACTGAACGTTATCAAAATTTTAAATAACCATTCAACACTAATGTAATTCAACGTTGATCAATTCTTGATGTTTTAAAAAATCGTCGGGTCTAGGTCTAGAGGTTTTTGTACAATGGACAACCCTTTGGATCCAAGTCTGGGAAATATTTTGAAAAAGGAAAATTTGACAATTTCAAGGTCAGCTCGAATTTTCTTAACTAATGGTTTCAGATCTGTTGGGTTCAACCTTCATAAGAACCCATGATTCCAAGTTCAAAACAAGGCTAGTTCCAACTTAAATGTGACCATAGTTTTGGGGGGTTTTGGGGGTCTAGTCCAAGGCCAAGGGACTCCCACCCCCTCCCTCCTACTTTATTTCTTTCTCTATTCTTACCCATCTTTAAAATTTTCATTTTTCCCTCTCTTATTGCCTACCACTTTCTTTTCCCCCTACCCCTTCAATGTCCTTCACCATCTCAAAGTGCCCCTCCCCTTGCCCCTCTCTAGCCTTGGGTAATTTATTGAAATAAGAAAAAATAATGACATGAAAGGTGAAAAGAAGAAATAAAAGTGTAGGTGCAGCGTTCACCCAAGGCAACAAATAAAACCCTAACAATAATATCACTTTTCATGTTGTAATACCACATTATTGGGTAGGTATCTATTGTTAGTGAATATGGGCTTAGGAACTCTAAACCATATCTAAAGAAGAACAAAGACAAAGGACCCAAGTTGGAGCCAAAAATCCAAAAGGGTGAAAAAGGGTAAAGAGCAAAGACAAAGGACCCAAGTCAGAGCCAAAAATCCAAAGGAATGAAAAAGGGTAAAGAAACAAATTAAGTTTCAGAGTCCCCCACCAGTCACAAGAAGCATATAATACAAGAGAAAAAAAGAGAAAGAAAACCTGAAAAAGGTTTAAGCCTAGAAGAGCATTCACTTGTAATGATGCCGCACCTCAAAATAGAAGTAACTTACGTTCTCTGCTAGGTTATAGACATTCTCTGCCTATAGAAGACATGTAGAACCGGCAGCGGAAGGCCATTGATGCCCTTTGCTGGCCATGCCTTTGGCTTTCTTGACCATGAACACTTTTCATTGGGTTCCAGTACCCTGGTGAACTATAGTGGTTAAGCTCAGTTGCTGTTTTGATACCCATCTTACTAACAACCCACTAGTAGCCTTTATTTAGGTACTACATATATATATATATAAGAATATAAGAATAAACCCCAAAAAAATCCAATAAAAACCTGATGGCCAAAACCATCGCATGGAAAGCCAAAAGATGTGCAGCCTGCAAGAACCAAATAAAGGAGAGAGAGTCAGTCCCTTTTATGGTATGACGCTATTTCATCCACAGTCTCTCTAATGTCGTTAGCATGCAAATTGTGAAATCTAGTAATATAGGATGTCTAGAACAAGCATCTCTTAACAACGCAATCTTCCTATATATAGGAGAGATTGAAGTGTGTTGAAAAGCAATGTTAACATGTTATTTGAAAAATTGATGCAAAAAGACAAGGATAAATAATTTTTCAATTTTTTATCGTGAAAAAAAAGAGCACACTCCTTGATGAAATGATTCGTATCAGGTTCACATGCACCATGCACCTTCATAGCCATTGGAATAAAATGCTCTTCATGAAACTTTTTATATTTACAAATCTTAACAATGACATTAATTTTCCTATTGCACCTATTGATCAATTAATGACATCATAATCAATGTCTCTTATGTCAAATCAATAATCATCACATCGACAACAAAAACTTGATCCTCACAAATCATGTAAAGATTAACTTGTAATGCAACTTTTGAGTTAAGGATGTATTATCACTGTCTCCATACAACATGCCAATTCTTTTGAGCAAGGACAAGTATCTAGCCACTAGTAGTCACCTACTATGCTACCTACCTACAGGAAGGTATCTATGTTGAGATGGGTTACAAAGATGAAATGCCCCTTCAACACAGTTCGGTTCATCTACAAATGAGTCATAACAGGCTGCAATAACGGGCTTCCAATGGATGGTGCACTGGTGGCTGTTGGTCCACATTCACTCTGGTCTTGCACTTTGAACTCTGATAAAAGATCACTGGGATTGATTAGAAGGCAACACAGACAGTTCTATGCTTTCTGTCTGATATGATATCTTTACTTCACTGCCTGGTCTAATAATGTCTGTCTGTCTGACTGGTCATCATTTCAATAACGGATGCCAAGGTTCAAATCCAGCCAATCCCACAAAGAAAAAGTGGAGTCTTGCTGGGACTAACAAATATCCAGAAAGCCATAAAAAAAGGGGGATTTTTGTTTGTTGTGGCTACATTGATTTTTTTAATAAAAAAATTAAGTACTGATTTATATTACTACATTTTGCCATTTTTAGTACCTCAATATCGAGGTATTATAATAGAGCCAAAAAGGCTAACTAATTATTTTATGTAAAATTTTATTTTTAACTCGATATTTTATGTAACATTTTAAAATATTGGTTAAAGATTTCTCCTTTCTTTTTTTTTCATCATTTTCCTTTCATTTCTTTTTTTTTTCACTTTCTTTAATTTTTTTCATTTCAACAAGTAAGACCATCATGGATTGTAGAAAAAATATGTATATGGTAAAAAATCTGAGTAATTGCAGTTTTTTTGGCCCATGGGCTAGCGAACTTCATTCACTCCATTTTTAAGAAACTGAAATTTTGAAAAAAGATTTTGTTAAAATTTTCACCAATCATAGCTTTTATTAACCATAGGCTAACAATCTTTGCACCCACTTATTAAAAAATAATTTAAAAATGAAATATATATACTTTTGACAACTTCAACCAATCATGACTTTTTTGGCTCATGGGATAACAAACTTCACACCCACCTTCAAAAAACACTTATTAAGGTTTTGGGAAAAAATTATGACAAAAGGTTTGCATGCCAATCACAGCTTTTTGGGCTCATGGTCTAACAAATGCCTCTAAACAAAAATAACAATTTAGACCATTGAAATGTGACCAATTGTAATTTTTTGAGCTCATGATCTGGTGGACTTGATGCCAAGCCCATCTCAAATAGTTGGGCTTGGCACCAAGTCTATTAGACCTTGAAACATTATCGATAATGCATTCAATGTTGATTTTTCATCTATTTACATTTTCCCCATCCCTTAGTCCTTCAACCTTTGTGTAAAGTGAACTTCTGAGAAATGACTTTTTCTTGGTTCATATATTTTTCTACTTTGATAGTCATGGGCTTTCAAGCTCTAGTGTAAAGAGGGGCTAACTTTTCTTGGATTTAATATGGCCACTAATAGGCCCCACTCAACAAGGTGAAGGTACTAGTGCAGGTGCTGGTTCATCTTGGCCAAACAATGTATCTCTAAGAGGATACATGGCACAAACTGGGAGTACTTATTAACCCACCCTGGTTTCAGTTGAATCCATTTTGAGGTTTTTTTGTATGTTTTGTGTTTTGAGGTTTTTCAGGTGTTCCTCCCCTCTGCTTATCTAACATGCTCCTTGTGACCAGGGGTTTGAGTACTCAATTTGTTCATGTTTCCCTTGTGGTCTGCCCACAATGGTGGTTTTTGTTTACATGTGGACTTGAGTTCCTTGATGATCTTGTACCTTTCTCTCCTCCTTATTCAGGCGCTTTGTTTTTTTTTAAAATGTTGGCCCCTCTCCTCTCAACCATGGTGAACCAACACCCATGTTGGTGATACCTTCACCTTTTTGAGTGAGGCCTCTTAGAGGCTATATTAAGCCCAATCAAAATGTTAGATTTGAACTCAAGAGACTCTGATCTAGTCTAGGCATTGGACATTTTTTATATTTTTAAATAATTTAAATGAATTTTGAGATTTTTACCATGGGACCCATGTGAGTGCTGGTTCACCCTGCAAGATCTCTCTCTCTCTCTCTCATCTTCACATTTGTGATGTCAGTCTGGGATATCTTGGGAAAGAGTTCAGTACTCTGGTCATGTACTCTTATTATGAGCATTCAAAGAGCTCAATATGCACAAAATCTTCACTTGCAGGAAATTCTTGTTTTTGCTCACCCTCCCATATCAAATGATTATTATTAACAAATCCCTGTTACTGACTAATAATTGGCATTATAACCGACAATTATCAAATAATTGATTATTTAATAACCTACCCTTATGCATAACCAATGATTATTACCGAAAAATATTGATGACATAACCAGCACCCCCAAAAGATTTGATATTGATATTATAACCTTATTGATGCTCAAAATTGTTTTGAAGAAATAACCTACTTGTCATTCATGAAAAAAATCAACAACTGACCAACACTGGTTTATATCAGTCTTGGCTGGTTATACCTGTGAGTGTTGGTTATCAACATGCATAACTCCCTGGCTCTGAACAATTCATATCCAGATTTTTGTCATCTCCCATATTTGGAGGAATAGGTGATTGGTAGATGTAGGTCCAAATCATATCCTTTTATTTATACATTTAAGTTTATTATTATTTTTCATCATGGATATTCTTTTCTTAAAATTGTTGACATCCAAAATATGTATAATTATGTTACACATACATTGGTTTTAAATAACTTGTTTTAAGGGTTGAAACATGCATGTGTATATGAATATCCTTGTGTAGGGTTTAAGGTTTTCAAAGTTTTTTGTTTCTTCTTTTTCCTATGATGTTTCTATCACATCAAAGCTTTGTTGGGGAGGATTTTGACACGGCTTTCTTGTATGAACAATTTTGTTGTCATGTCGAAAATGATTTTGGTGCAATCAAACACCCAAATGTCAAAGCACTCAAATGCACAAAGCTTCATTTGGACAAAGTATGATTATGTTTGTTATAGGTTAGAGGTCAAAGATGTTAAACATTTGAGCATTGGTTTGATGATTTTATTGCAAGTTGGAGCTCTATTGTAATTCATTGAAACTTTCTTGTAGTTCGTCTTAATTTTGTTGCAACTTGTTGAAATTTTGTTGCAATTTTTTAGACCTTAAAGTTTTGTTATAGGTTGTCAAAATATGAAAGAAGAGGTTTGTGAAAGATGAACATGCTTGAATGCAATTTTAGGCTTAAGGTTTTTTGTTGTTATTTTGTTGCAAGTTGAAACATTATCGAAGGTCATTGAATATGTATTGTACTTTGTAGCTCATTGAACTTGTATTTAGAGTTTGTAGGTTGTTCCTTGTAGGCTTGACAAGTTCAAGGTTTGGGAATTCAACATTTTGCAGTGTGCATTATGCATTATGCACCATGGTTACAAAAGTTGAAATTGTTCTTGTTGAGAGTGTTGGTGGGGTTGATAGGCCACCTACACTTGAAGATGTGACCACAAATAATTGACACATGGAAAATGTGCATTTAAAACTTGGCAACTCATTGGAAAATGAAATATTATAATTTATAACTACACAAGTTCAAATTACACTTTGGAAACCACACCATTGTGTTTCAATTTTCTAGGGTTTTATTTCTTATGAATGATGATTTTCCTATGGATCTTGAAAATTTGCAAATGCTACAATGTATTGTTTATAGATCAAAGAAAACATCTATGTCCCAAAATGTTTTTTTGAAAAAAGGCTTGATTAAGTATAATAAATTAATAGGATCACTACCATGAAAACTCATGTTGATATTGTGCATCCCATCTTGTTTACTCTAAGAAAATCACAACTTACAAAAAAATGGCAATGGTTGATGTTGATCATTTGCAATAACAAAGGAAGAAAAGGAATGGGCCCTCTAGTTGATTGTGAACCTTTGAGGCTTATCAAGGTTTATGAATGTAGGTGTTTTGGGCATGTGATGTCTAAAACTTGCTAGTATGTTATTAATGACAAAAAAAATTCTACAGGTTTACTACAAGTGAGTGTGAAGGATGCACAATCTATTTTACAAAAGACAATTACATGGACAAATAAATATGGGAAAAAGAAACAGGAATGGGAACATTGAATGTGGGATGCCACTTTGAAAATTTAAAACCCTATCAAAACCAAATTTGTATCCAAAGTCATCATGTTTTAGAAGACCATGGAATTCAAACAAGGCATCATCACTTGTTATGGAAAGGAAAAATTTGTCATATTACAAAAAAGGTTTTGAAAACCCAATTGTCGGATATTGCAGAGGTGATAACATCATATTTGAACCCTATGGTCATGGCTTGTGTTATGAACCAATCCCATGGTCATTGGCTATTGTTTGATGCTTTAACTACTACCATGATTTTAGTTATCAAATTTCAAGTTGAAATGGTTGAAATGGTGTAAGTTTCAAATGGGACAAAAGCTTTGGACCAATTTGATTCTAAACTACTTTTCCAAAAAGATATGTAAAACAAAATTGTGAAGGACCTAAAACCTTTTATTTAGTTTATGAAAATACATTATTTGGACTAAGTTCATAACATGTTTACCATAATGTTGGATCCTTAGTCCAAATGATTATGAATTGTGGAAAATTTGGTGAAACACGGGGAAACAATCCAACTTATTTTTTAATAGGATTTGAAAGTTGTAATTCATTTTTTCATGACACATTTTGAAACCTTAAACCCTATTGTTGAAGCATGGACATCAATTAATTTTAGTGTTGAATTTGAAAATGAATGTAAGATGTTTGGCATTGGAACATCCTTTGGAAGGTCTTTTTAAGGATTTGTCATTGGAAAGTTTTTATTGTTCAAGAGGTTATCCATATGCCTTGTTACTTCTAAAGATCATCTTGTTTAGTGGTGCAATAGTGAAAATCATTTCCAAATGTGGCATTTTTGGCATTCCAAAATCATAGATTGAAATGGAAAATGTGTTTAATCTTGTTAGGGTATTAATAGCTTTGTGGTGATGTTGCTTATAAATGGAAAACTTGGATATAATCATCACAATTGTTATAAATCAGCCTAATGATCTACATGTTTATTGTATGCCAAATAAAAACATGAAATATTACCAAAAAGTTGAAGAGTCTTTGGTTAATGACAATTACAATTGATTGAAGAAGCAAAATATTTGAATGTAGATGGTAATTAACATTGCATAGGTCTTCAACTTTCCCATTTTTCCTTTTTTTTCTTTTCTTTTCAACAACAAATGAATCTTTTGTTGTTCATTTCTTTTTGTTGTTATTAACATTTTCAAGTTTATGTAATAGGTTTTTCCACATGAGGGTTCAAAAGGAGTTGATTTTACAAAGTTGGATATTGTATGGTAAGCTATTGGGTTTTTGTATGGATAGTTAAGGTGGGATTTGGGGTGTTGGCAAAATGGCTAGCTTGCACGGCAATTAGCAAAATTCTTTCAAAAATTGGGGTTCAATTCCTCCACAAATTACTACAATTTTAGGAATGTGGTTTTAGGTGAGTAAAAAAATTTATGATCATATAATTTTTTTGAATATGCATAACCTTTGTATGTATTCATAGTTCATTTGAATTTTAGACCTAACAAATTATATCCACTAAAGGGTTTAAATTGAACTTGAATCCACATCCACCTTTCCAAATAAAGTTACTGAAATTTTTCAATGCATATCCACTTATAATATATATTTTTTGAATATGCTTTATGGGTATCTAGAAATTAACCTTAGAATGTGTATCCGGCCAACATTGGTTTATACATGGATAAAGGTTGTTTTCACTACCTTGTGGGTTCTTAATTGGTAGTTAGTAAAACAACAACTGAATTAACCACCATGGTTAAATAGTGGAGTACAACACAACACAAAATTGTTTCCTAACCACTTTTGTTTTCGATGAATCATCATTCACTAATGCGCCTTGAAGGATGGATGGTACATGGTCAAAAAACAATTTTCTAGTGGGTTGTGGTTTCGTAATTAAGTATGGTGGTTAGCTTAGTTGTTTTTTTCTAACTACCTACCAACAAAACAAGTTGTTAATAGGTAGTAAAAATAACATTTACTTATGCATAAACTATAAACCATCTACTTACTTATTTTCCTACCTATCTTTCTATATATGATAAATATTTTTTACAGAATTGGTTACCAAGGTGAAATTAAATATAAATTCACTTGAAGTTCATCCATAATTAAATAATAATGAACATCCAATGGATGGTGAACTGGAGGATGATGGTTCATTGTGCCCCACTTACCCTAATTAAAAACTAAGGGTATTTATTTATTATAGTATATATAGTCTTTTAAAGGATTTTTTAAAAGGCCAATATCTGGTTATTTAGGGAATGCATATGCGCAAAGGGCTTTGTTTAACATAAAAACCAATGTTGGGTGGGCATCCAAAATATCCAAATATCATGTTCGAATGTCAACCTAGATATCATTCATGATATCCAATGGATATCATCTTGGGTGATATCTAAACTGATATCCAACTTGTTGGATATCACTTATGTGATATCCTATTCCTTGATATTTGGGGTTTATGTTAGATGTAAGGATCCTAACATCTAAGTTGAATAAGATATTCAAGCTTGGATTATGATATCAAGTTACTAGTTAAATTAAGTTAATAGATGATTAGGTTAGGAAAAAAATTTACAGTTGTCATAACCTAACATCTTTCTTGGGAGAGGATAAAAAGGTCACAATTGGCTTTTCTAATTCTCTTTCATTCTCATTTTTATTTTATTTTTGCCTTTCCCCCTTTTTTTTTTCTTTTTTCTCACTTTCTCTCTTTTCCTTGCTTTACTTTCACATTCCACTTACCCTTTCTTTGCCTTCTTGCAAGTTGTTGAAACATTTGAAATAAGTTTTTTCTTCTATTGTTTCTTCTTTTCTATTTTTTTGTTTTTCTATTTTTTGAAGTAAAGTGTTTATTTGTTTGGATGTAGATTTAAAGTTTGAAGAAATGAGACAAATCATATTCTTGTTTAGGTTTTTTTTCTCATTACTATAAATTTATTCTTTTTGTTTTCTTTTTTTAAAAAATTAATCTTTTAAAAAATGTGTTTTACCATATTTCCTTTTGTTTGCTTCATTTGTTTCCATTCATTTATATAATTTTTTGTTTCATTTTTTTTGTTTATGTTTGTAGGAATTTTCCAATGTAGATCAATATTTAATGATATGATAAAGGAATACATGGGAAGAAAATAATATATACATACAAGAATACTACTATAACTAATTAATCTATTTGAATCACCATCATTCTAATTAACGTGGCTAATTAACACTATGGTGTAACTTATTGAAATTAACATGACTTATTTTTCTAACTGAAAGCATCGTAAGCTTGAACTAAGTGTTATTTCGATGCATGATTAAACTGATGTCATGCAATATGACGTAAGCTTATCTTATTGTAAATTTTATTTTAAAAAAAGGTGTGTTACTTCAACACTCCTACTCACACCTTAGTTATTTATCATCTTAAGATTAATTAATTTTATAGTTTTAGAGAGGAGTGCAACCTATTCAATCTAATATAATAATTTTCACCACTCCAAGTTTTAATCTCATTTCTTCAAACTTCATAAAGCTATAGTGAAAATGTCTACTAGTTGATCATTAATGGGCACATGAATAAGTTCAACTTCTTGAGATAACATTTTCTCATGAACAAAATGGTAGTGACATTCAATGTGCTTAGTCCTTGCATGGAATATAAGATTTTTTGCAATCTTCATGCTGCTCATATCACAAGATATTGGGGTTGCCTAGTTGCAAAAATCCAAGTTTTCCTATTAAGCTTCTCAACCATGTAGCCTCCTTATTTCCTTCCATCAAGGCTTTGTATTTCATTTTAATAAAGGACAAAACTATTATAGTTTATCGTTTACTATTCCACGACATAGGTGCTAAACCTCAATTGAACAAATAGTTATTAATGGATCATTTTGACTCTTGATTGCCTACCTAATCAACATATACAAGTGTTTGTAATGTATTGTTTTCTTTAGCCTAGTAGAATATGCTATAGTAGTGGTCCTTCTAAAATATCTAAATATGTGTTTTATTACATTTAGATGTGAGACTTGTGGTTCAAACATATAATGACTTACTATTCCTACATCAAACAAAATATCATGTATAATATTTGTTAGATAAATGAGTTTTCCAACCATTTGTTTATATAGGGTTGAATCTACTTTAATATCACCCATGTCACTTGAAAGTTTAATACCTTTAGCTATTGGGGTTTTTAGCTAGGTTGCATGTATCTAACTTGAATTGTTTTAGCATGTTTTTCATGTATGTTGTTTGACATTGAAATGTTTATTGTTGAGAATGAAAAATCTACACTTTGATATCTTCCAATTTGTCCTTAGTTTGACATCTCAAATCGACTTTTTAATTGTTGCTTCAACCAATTTTTTTTAATGTGATTTCTTGTGATCAAATCATCAACATACAATACAAGAATTACCATTAATTTTTCATTGTTAAAGTGATATAAATTTGAATCTACATTATTTTTGTTCGATCTTTATTCTCTAAAGAACGTATCAATCTTAAAATACCAAGCTTCGGGAGCTTGCTTTAAACTATTGACAACTTTGTTGAATTTACAAATTAGATTTTTTTTTCCCTAGTTCAACAAAGCCTTTTGGTTGGACCAAAACTTCTTCATGTAACTAAATGTTCATGAAGGTTGTTCACACACCCATTTGTAGATGAACAAATAATGTAATTATTAAACAAATTGTCCCCCATTTCACCACAAGTGCAAATGTTTTATCGTAATCAACTTCCTCTGGCTGCCAACATCCCTTAGCCACTAGTCATGCCTTATACTTATTTGGTTTTCCATTAGTTCCATTCTTAATCTTGTAAACCCATTTGGAAGGAATTGGTCTTTTTCCTATTGGCAATTGTACCAATTCCCAAGTTTGGTCTTCCCTAATGGATTCCATGTCAAACACCATTGTTGTTTGCCATGCATGACTTCCTACCATTTCAAAAGCAGTGGGTTCATAGGGTGCTTGAACTAATGCAACTATAAAATCATCATAATGTGTTGGAAACTTGGTTCTTTTCAATGATTTTCTAATCTCCACTATTTGGTTATCTATGTTTTGTGTTGGTACATTAACATCTTGGTTAATATCCTATAGCTCTAATGGGTGTTCATCTCTTCTTACTTCACTAAACATGTTATGAACAAATATGCCATTTCCTAGATTTTCCTTAAATGAACCATCTTCTTCATCATTATCATTAGAGTCCTTTGGCAAGACATCCCAAAAATCACCATTGTTAATTCCATTCAAGTTGACATGGATTCTCACCACCTAATGTGTGGGTCCTCCAACTAAGCTAGTTATTCCAATTTGAATTGTTTTTGCCTGCTTTCGTTCCTCCTTGGTAAAGCTAGTTTTTTCTTCATTGAACCACACATCCCTACTTAGTTGAACATTCTTTGTTTTTAGATTGAGCAACCTATTTGCTCATCATAGCCAACTAAAGGAAATCTAATGGACATTCCTCCAACTTTGTTCAATTTTCCCATGGTACATGCACATGAACTTTGCAACCAACGATGCAAAGATGACATAGATTTGGTTTTCTGCCAATAAATACTTGCAGAGTAGTCATCCTTTGATTTACTTGAGTTAGAAATCTATTCACACGGTAATTGGTGGTGGGTACTGCTTCACTCCACAATGACTTTGGTGCATTGTTTTTAAGCAACATTCCTAGCTATGTCCATGATTATTCTTCCTCTCTATAACTTTGTTTTGTTGAGGTGTTCGAGCTTGGGTAAATTGACACTTTATCCCATGATCACAACAATAATTCTTCAAATTTTTTTGAGTTGTACCGTTCTTATGTTAAAACAAAACATTTTGATTTATTCTCCAGATTCTACCTTTGTTTCTTGTTTGAACATCTTAAATATATTAAAAGCTTTAGACTTTGCTTTTATGAAATAGATCCATGTACATCTTTTGTGGTCATTAGTGAAAGTGATGAAGTACCTTGACCCTGACATCAATGGAACAAAAAGTGGTCCACAAAGATTCGTGTGAATTAATTCAAGCATAGCTTCGACCTGATGAAATGTTTTTGGTGGGAATTTTTCCCTACTCTATTTTCTCACCATACATCGTGCAAAAGTTTCGTCCAAGGTAGATAGTGCTAGAACTCCAATGACCACTTTGTTTGTATTAAGCTGATGTAATGACTTAAAGTTTACATGCCCCATTCTTCTATACCACAACTTTGCTTCTTTCATAGTTTTGTTTTCATTTCTATTCAAATTTTCCACACAAACTTTTAATTTATATAGACCATTTTTAGGAACTATGTTTCCATGAGCTACAATAGAATTTGGCTTTTTAGGATTCACCACTGTACATTTTTTGGCATCAAAAAGTATAGTGTAACCTCTATCAACTATTGTTCCTATAGATAATAAACTTTTTTTCATGCTAGGAATATAAAGAACATTAGATATTGTCTTTATTTCTCCAAGGGGCGTTGTAAAATCAACATTCCTTTTTCCATGCACAATGTGAGACTACCCACCAATTGACTTAATAGAGGACATTCCTATAGATGTACTAAGTTTTTTCAAACACTTCTTATTGCATGTAACATGTTTGCTTGCTCCTAAATCAATATACTAAATATGGTCTCACATGAATTTTCTACCTCCATGGAAGCAACTATAGTCTCAAACAAATCTACATTTTTTTCACTTGGGGTTTCTTGCTCTTCTTGATTATCCTGCTTGTTGTCAACCAAAACATTGGTAGAATGACTACTCTTGTCTTTCAACTTGTTCTTCATTTTTTCCTTTCCATCACTCTAGGATTTTTTTTACAATCCCAAGCCCAATGTCGAAGTTCTCCATAATTGTGGTAGTTGCCAAGTCTTTTGGAAATCTTTGTTGCTCCTTTGTTGTTCATTGATAGCCATTGAAATTTCAACATCAGGGTTTCATCCTCCTAACATTTCTCCCTTTAAAGTGTCCTTTGGTGATTTTATTTGCAATAGTTTTTTGGAAAGTTTTTCAAAGGACGGTAATTCATCCTACAACGTAATGCCCTACACAAAACTTTCAACACTAATGGCAATGCATTTAGTACTATTACAACAACATCTTCATCTTTCATGATGTCACCGATACCTCCAATTTGTATTTGGAGGTTTTTCATTCCAAGAAAAAACTCCTCTCCTTCCCCCATATTTATGTTATAAAGACGATTTTTGAACATCAATCTTTTAGCATTGTTGCTAGATTCATAGAGATTCTTCAACATGTTCCAACACACTACTAAATCATCAACATCTACAATACGAGGAATTATTTCATGTTTTATAGATAAGTTGATAATTAATACTACTCACATCTTCTATTGTAGCCACTTCGTCATTTGCCCAAACTTTAAATGTTTGAGCTGATATGGGGAAACCAAATCCCATAACATTTCACACATGAGGATGTTTTCAAATCCAAGCTGAATAGTTCATTGTTCCAGATAGTGTGATGCTATCTACAATGAACATATCACTATGGTTAGTTGCCATTCTAATGTACCAAACATGCACTGACTATGACAATCTTCCCTTTAAGACAAACTTCTTAAATTTTGTATCACTTTCACTATCTCCTTCTAAGAGACTTTGATCAAGATCAACTTCACTTCCTTGAATTTTTTTGATATTTATTTACACTATAAAATGACCAATTGCAATACCCTACAAAATAAGAACTAATAAAAATAAGAAAAAACATTCATGATCACTCTATATCCAAGAGAATTGATTGCTCTGATACCATGTAAGAATTTTCCATTGTAGATCAATTTTTAATGATTTGATGAAAGAATAAATGGGAAGAAGAGAATACATACATACATGAATACTATCGGAACTAGTTTATCTATTTTAATCACCATCATTCTAACTAATATAGTTAATTAACACAATGTGTAACTTACCAAAATTAACGTAACTTATTTTTCTAACTTAGAGCGCCATCAACTTGAATTAAGTGATGTTTCAATGCGTGATTAAACTCATGTCATACAATATGACATAAGATTATCTTATTGTAAATTCTATTTTTAAAAAAAGGTGTGTTATTTCAACAATGTTTGTTTCATGTTTTATTTTTTTTTTTTTTTAAATATCTATTTTCATTTTGTTTCTATTTTTATGTGTTTTCTGTTTTTTAATATTATTTAGTAAAATAAAAATAAAGTGTTTCTTTTTCACTTTTGTATTTTTGTTTATTTGGATGCAGGTTTGAAGTTTGGAGAAAGAAGACACAGCTCGTTCATTTTCAAGTAGGGTTTTTTTTCATTATTATAAGTTTTTTTTCTCTCATTTTTTGTTCTTTATTTGGTTTCTTCTTTTTTGTAATCTGTTTTTTATATTTTATTTTAAAATTATTTTACTGTATTTCCTTTTCCTTATTTCATTTGTTTCCATTCCTTTTTTATATATTTTTTGTTTATGTTTTTTTCATGTTTTAATTTCTTCTATTCTTATTTTGTCTATTTTCATTTTGTTTCTATTTTGATGTGTTTATTTATTTATTTATTGTTTCTATTTTCTTTTAAAAAAAAGTTCTGGTTTTTCTAAATTTTTTTATAATAAAAATAAAATGTTTATTTTTAACTTTTGTATTTTTGTTTGATTAGATGTAGGTTTGAAGTTTGGAAAAAGAGGACAAACCTCTTTTTTTTTTTCAAGTATGGTTTTTTTTCATTACTCTAAGTTTTTTCTCTCTTTCTTTTGCTCTCTTTTTTGTTTTTATTTTTTGTCATCTATTTTTTATTTTCTTTAAAGATTATTTTACTGTATTTCCCTTTTTTGTTTCATGTTTTAATAGATTTATTTTATATGTTTTCATATTTTTTTCTATTTTTAAGTGTTTAGAAAAAGTTTCTAATTGTTAAAGTGTTTTTCTGTTTTTTTATTTAGTTTTTCCCTTTTGAAATATATATTTGTTCTGTTTCTTTCTTTTTTGTTACAACTTTGTTTCATTTTTTAAAAAAATTTAATAACTTGTCTTCTTCTTTTTTAATTTGGAATTTCTTGAGTTGTTTTAAAAATATTTCTTCTCTTGTTTCTCAAGTTTTTTTTCAAGAATTTTTAGTTTTTAAAAATTAGTTTTTAGCTTTTTGTAAATTGCAAGACTACAAGAGTTTTTCAGCCTTCACATTGTAGAGGATTATTATATGATTATATTTTTTCCTTTTGGCTTATCATAGTCAGTTTTTGACATGAGAGGAATGAAAAGTGAATGCTAATGTTTTTTTTTTTTTAAATTTAAAAATGCTTGCATGCACACACTTTAGACTATAAGATTGTTTTTCAAACATTTAATAAACTTGTTTAAAATTCAAATTGTTGATATCTAGAACCGATATCCAATTGATAAATAACAACAGAATACCAATAGATTGATATCCAGGTTGAATAAAAAAACTTGAAAATATGATATTCGACCCAAATATTTAAAATGAAAAAAAATTCTAATATCTCATTTGGATAAATAATTTTGACCAAATATCTTTATCCAACGAATATCACAAAAAGATGATATCCACCCAACACTGGTATAAAAACCGTTTCAATGATTTTTTAAGACGGGTACCACAGTAAAAGTGTGTTTTTTTTAACTTAAATTTTTTTCAGTAAAGGGGAGTGTGTTTTTACTGTAGAAAACACACTTTTATTTGAACACTCTTCACGTTTACCACGGTATAAACATTTTACACTGTACAATTTTACACCCCCCTTTGAAGGATAATGAGACTTGAACCTGAAGACCTGTAACATCTCCAGAACTGAGACTAATATGCTGTTGTCAGGGACATTGATGAGGGAGGAATCATTTGTTACCTTGTGGAGGGCAAATCCTAAACCCTAAAAGGCTCCAACTCTAGATCAGAATGTTGTACCATGTTGATTTCTTCTAGCCTAGTACAATATTTTTGCAATTTTGTGAATTTTTAGAAGTAAAAAAAAGTGCCAAAAAAGACTGATTATTTCGAGATTATTGCCAGATTTCTGAGATTTTCCTTTTTGTCACATTTTCTTCATAATGTACGTACTCAAATTTAGAGAAAGATTTCTTGATTGTTATCCCAAGCCCTAAAAATATTGTTGTTAGGAGAGTCCCAGAGACTGCTATCTAATATCTTGTTATTAAATGATAGCCCTTTTTGGAGTTTAATATTCAACAATTTTAACAAAGATCAAAATTTTAAATCTTTTTTTGGCTAAACCTTTTGCGAATTGTTTTGTGCTTGGAAAAGCTTGGTAAATGTGTTTTTTCAAGCAAAATTTCAGCGCTTTTACTATATCAAAAAATTGAATTAAAAAAAAAGAGAAGGAAAACAAACACTGCCTCCTCAACTTTTTAAGATCTCTCTACAAGAGAAAGAGCACCTTCAAATTTTCTCACAAAGTTCTGATGTAAATGATAATTCTTCATCCACCAGGCCCAATATTCATCCAACTAAAGCATCAGGCCCTCACCAACTGGAAATTCCTCATCAGTGGCAATCCGCCACCAAAAAGAAGAGATGAAAAAAAAAATCAAACGTTGGAATTTATTTAACGCCGTTGGGAAGAGCACTAAATATAACCAGAGTATTCGTATGTACTACTGCTGTACTCTTATATTCGTATGAAGTACTATCATAGTACAGTATGTGAAATAATATCGTATTCGTACTGTATTAGTACTCTCATATTCGTATGTAATACTCTTCTCCGCGGAAATACGTAGAAGAATGAAGGACTAGCAACGAGCTGCCGGATTCGTATTCGTAATGACTACTACTCTTACTACCTTCGTATTCGTGTTTAGTATTCGCTATAGTATGCCAGGTGTGGTTTCGTCCTGGCGTACATACGTAGAAGAAGCTGACGACGACGAGGAGGAACGAGCTGCTGCACGGTTGTCGTTAATGATGCGCCCGCAAATTTCTGCTGTGTGTAGGTGGCGAGTCTTTAACGCGGTTGCAGGTCTTGCCATCATAACTGCACCACTACGGCTCCATTTGAGAAACAGGTTTGTGGTGAAGGATCCTCGTGGCTGCAGCTTTGTTTTTTTTAATAAAATTTAAAGGAATTGTTTTTATAATAGCCAAAGTGGCTATTTAAAAGTGGCGATCATCATCGATCGACAGGAAAGATTTAGCCAAATCTGGCTATACACCAAATTATGAAGTACAGATCTTTTAATTATCCTTCCATATCTTGGTTAACATTGCTGAAAACCCAAGTGTAGAAATCTGAAGATTTTAAACTCTTTTTTCTCATTTCTGGCGATTGGAAACATTTTCAAAATTTCTGGATTTTCGAATTTTCAAATTCTAAAATTCTTTTTTTGGTGAAATTTCGCCAATTAAAAAAAAAGGAAAAAAAAGAGGCTGCTTGTGGCACAGTACTAATGTGGGGTCACGTTCTTACTCGAGTCTACAATTTCTTTGTAGTATCTATGTGGCCACAGAAACATGCTCCCTGCAGGCAGCCTCTTCCCCACGCATCACCCGAGCAGCAGCAACAGTTGCATTTCAAAGTTGCTGCACTAGAACTCTGCTAGATTCTTCATCACTTTGTTGTAGCGCTCGCCAGTATTGCTGTGGCCACAATTCTTCTGTTGCTCATGTTTCTTGGCAGTTGATCAATGTTCTTGAAGAGCATTGTAGCTAGATTTGTTTTGTAGTACCGGGCATGAGATAATGTGTGAGAGAAATTTTCTGTTGGTAGTAGTTTTTGTTGTTGTTGTTGATCAGTAATAAGTAGGTCTCAAGACTACTACCACAGTTGAGGGCTAAATTATTAGGCGGCGAAGAGAAATTTTGTGTGTAAGAGAGATGGGTATGCGGAGTACAAGGATTGTTGGCATGCGACAGTTGAGTAATTTCATGTTTGCGGTTTTTGTTTTTGTTCTTGCTCTAGGATTAGTAGTAGTAGTAGCACTGGGTGCGCCTGCGTCGATGGTTTCCGAATTTGTAGGTGATCGCAGCATTGGAGCTGCTGGTAGGACATACATTGTGCAGATGGCGGCGGGCTCTTCTGGATCCGCTGGGTTTACGACGAAATTTGAGTGGTACTCTTCTGTTTTGCAGTCCGTGAAGACGGCGGTAGTGGGAGTGGAAGCAGCAGTGGGGAACTCTGGAGCTTCTGCACCGTCGTTTGGGCCTCTTCATGTTTATGAAACAGTGTTTCATGGATTCTCTGCGGTGCTTACAGAGGAGGAAGTTTTGCGGCTGGAGGACATGCCTGGAGTGGTGGGTGTGTACCCTGACAGCTTCAAGCAGCTGCACACCACCAGGACCCCCGAGTTTCTTGGCTTGAACTACTCGCAGGGGCTGTGGCCTGAGAGCCATCTCGGTGTGGATGTGATAATTGGAGTTTTGGACTCAGGAGTTTGGCCGGAGAGCAACAGCTTCAGCGACCATCGTATGCCTCCGGTGCCGGCTCGTTGGAAGGGAGCTTGTGAGGTAGGTCAGGACTTCAACGTCTCTATGTGCAATAGGAAGCTCATCGGTGCTCGCTCTTTCTACAAAGGGTATGAAGCTATGGCAGGAGCGATCAATGAGAGCTTGGAGTACAAGTCTCCCAGGGATTCAGACGGTCATGGAACTCACACTGCCTCCACGGCTGCCGGTCGATTTGTTTATAGAGCTTCACTCTACGGCTACGCAGAAGGAACTGCCAAAGGGACAGCTCCTTTGGCACGGGTTGCGGTTTACAAAGTGTGTTGGGCGCAAGGATGCGTCGACTCTGACATTCTCGCTGCTTTCGATCAGGCTGTTGCGGATGGAGTCGACATACTGTCACTCTCTCTGGGTGGCCAAGTCTCTCCATACTATCTAGACAGCATCGCAATTGGAACCTTCGGCGCTGCCAAGAGGGGAGTGTTCACCTCGGCTTCTGCAGGAAACTCCGGACCAATGCCAATGTCAGCTGCAAACATCGCTCCATGGATCACAACAGTTGGCGCTGGCACGATAGACAGAGACTTTCCTGCAAATGTGATACTTGGGGATGGCACTGTTATTCGTGGTGTGTCCTTGTACAGCGGCTCAGGCTTAGGCATCGCCAAGCTCTCCCTGGTTGCTTCCTCGCATGCAGCTCTTATCAAGAGCGCCAATGGCACAGCCGTAGCCGGTCTATGCATGGCTGGGTCGCTGGATCCGAAGCTAGTCGCAGGAAAACTGGTTCTCTGTGAACGAGGAAACAATCCTAGAGTAGCGAAAGGATTGGCGGTGCTGGAAGCAGGTGGCGTGGGCATGATTCTTGCCAACGCCGCGACGGATGGAGAAGGATTGATTGCAGATAGCCATTTGCTACCAGCGACTGCGGTAGGATATCAAGGAGGGAATGCGATCCGTCTCTATATCCGATCAAGTCCTAATCCCGTAGCCACGATTCAATTCCAAGGAACGCAACTGAATATCAAGCCTGCTCCGGTAGTGGCGTCGTTCTCGTCCCGAGGACCCAATTCGCAAACTCCTGAGATTCTGAAACCTGACCTCCTTGCACCCGGTGTCAACATCCTTGCTGCTTGGACTGGCGCTAGTGGCCCAACAGGGTTGCCCTTCGACCAAAGACGCGTGAAGTACAACATCGTCTCAGGAACTTCCATGTCATGTCCACATGTCAGTGGAATTGCAGCTTTGTTGAAAGGAGCTCACCCCGATTGGAGCCCAGCTGCCATCAAATCTGCTCTCATGACCAGTGCAACTGTTCTGGACAACAGCAATGGTGTACTGTTGGATGAAGCAACTGATCAGCTCTCATCTCCCTTTGATTTCGGAGCTGGAGCTGTGCAACCCGAGAGGGCACTGGACCCAGGTCTTGTTTACGATCTTCTACCTCAAGATTATGTCAACTTTCTTTGTGCATTGAATTATTCCGCAACTGAAGTCCAAGTGATCGATCATGCAGCTCCAATGTGCCCATCCCCGGCAGTTTCACCAAATGATTTGAATTACCCATCTTTTTCAGCCATTCTCAATCAACCAGCCAGTGCTCCTCAGTCACCATCTTCTTCTTCTTCTTCTTCATCACGACTGATGGTTGCCACATTTTCCAGGACGCTTACCAATGTAGGCTCAGTGGCAAATGCTGTGTACAGGAGCCGGGTAGTTGCACCTCCTGGAGTGATTCTCACTGTAAAACCTGCAATGCTTGTCTTCTCTACACTAGGTGAAAAACACATGTTTAAGCTAATTGTTGAGGTTTCTCCAGCTAATTACCTTCTTCCAGGTGAAGCAGAAACCATGTTTGGTTTTTTAACATGGACTGATGGGACCCATGTAGTGCAAAGTCCCATTGCCATAACTAGGCAGGTAGAATTTTAGAGTTTTCAGCAGTTGGCCAGCGGCCTTCTTCTGCTGCTGGTAGCTATTTCATTCTATTGTGGTGATTTGCAGTCTGTCATCACCATGGAGGCTGGTGGCATTCACAGTTTGAACAAATCTGGATGGGGAGAAGGTAGATCCTACAATTGGGCATCAAAATTGCACTGTGTTTTTGTTCAGGTGATCATCCTTTAGTTTTACACATGGTGTTTTTTGTGATCTGCTCTCTTGTGGTTCTTGTGCATTCTTTTGTACCATATTTCAGACCATACCAATCCAACAAGGTAACTGAACAAGTAGTGTTGGAAGATTGTGGTCATGTGGGGTGTTGCAGAGCATAAACCCCACTTCCAGTTGTCACTGAGACCATTATAGTGCTTGTTCTTCTTGGAGATGATTTCTTGCAACAGGATGTGTATACATCATTCTCCTGGTTTCCCAAATTCCTCACCAAATTCTGACTATTACATGCACTTGTGATACTTCCCTTTTCCTTTTGGATTAGATGGATGTAGTGCAAGACCTTGGTCAGATTCTGAAGTATAGTGGAAGGGTAGGGCACTTGTTTTCAGCTGCCTACTCCTGAGGGTAGCAGCCTCAGTGACAGGCTCTGAATCACAAGGAAGGGATGAGGGCCCCACACTTATCTGGCGCAAAAGCTTGCCCTAGTTTTCAAAGGATGGAAGAGTTCTTAATTGAATAAGATCCCAGAATATCATTGCTGACTTCTTTGAGCCTGACAATGGCTGTCAAACATGAACTACAAAGAATAGGAAAGGTTTTTGTGGTTGTGGAAACTTACAAATAAATGACATTTTGTGTTAAGCTTATCTTGTACCAGTTCTATATCTTGTAGCTTGATTTTGCTTATGCCAAAACAAAGTTTTTCTTTGCTGCGTAGCTTGATTGAAGGGAAGATTGTTCAAAGACTTGGAAGTGCTATGAAAACCTCTATGGGTGGCAATTGCACCAGGTTTGTAATTTGCAACTTTTGTGGTTATCATCTTTTGAGAAACCAAAAGAGTGTGTAATTCTGTATTGTGCTTGTGAAATAGTTTTCTCTCTGTGCCACATATGGTTTTACTTTTTTTCTTCTCTGGGGCTCCAACCATGCAATTCCTATTTCCTTCTCTATGCAATCCATCACCTCCAAGCAGCTCAATAGCAGCACATTTGTGCACTCCCTGGGGCTTCCCCCCAAGAATGAAACATTCATAGAAGCTTAAACTTAGTTTTTCAGTTCCAACTTAATTTGTTTTGCGGCTAACATGAATTTCTATCTGCTAGATCGTCTCGTGCATGAACTGGTTACAGTTTGCTTGCAGCAAGTTGCAACCTTAAATCTCAAGCCTATTTAATTAACCTGTCCATTATGAAGAGTACTGCCAACTTTTCTTTTTCTTTTTCTTTTTCTTTTGGGCACAAATGAACAATTTCGTTGTGAATAATTGTCAACTAAATTTGGTCAATATTTTGTTTGATCAATATTATCAGTATGCCTGTCTGATAGGGTAAGCAGTCTCATTACCAAACACAGGCTTGTCACCAAATGGCCCCATGGCACAAACTGTAGCTGGTAAATGGGTGCTGACTCCCCTTTGAGTCTTCAAGATGATGCTCATAATCAAACAGTTGATTTGAAAAGAAAACGGTTTAGGGAAAGCTTTCAAACAGAATTTTGGATTTGTGTTTGTTAATGAGTATGAAAGGGTATCACCAAAAGAAAATTCAAGAGGGTTTATGTGCAATGGTGTTTGGTAATGTGGTATGAAGTATATTAGTTCATTGAGTACAAGGGATCATAAAAAGAAGGCTCATATTAAGTTACAACTCGGAGTGTTTAGGTATGGGTCTAATTTTGATCCAAATTTGAAAAAAATTTACCCCACAAGAGTTGAGTTACAACTTTGAGTGTTTAGGTATGGGTCTAATTTTGGTTCAAAATCGAAAAAAATTTACCCCACAAGAGCACTGTGATGTTTGACCATGGGGTAAATTTGAACAATTTCATCATTGACTTCAAAAAGATAGTTTGGTGGTGGGGGTCATTTGACTCGGGATTGAAAGACACATCAATTATACAAAGCAACACAATGTTTGGTTATGGGGTTTAGTTTGGCCTTTAAAGGGTATGGAGGTGATCATTAATGGCTAGAACACTCTAATAGGAATGCAATGAAAAAGAACGACAATGCAATTAAACAACCTCAACACACTAGGATTTTTGGATCCCACAAATAAAGAGTTTTATTACAAAGGCATAAAAGGATCAAGATGGGCATTTCACATTCCCGTTAAAACATCCAAAACAATATGAAAGGTCATGAGGAAACTAACTATCAAGAAAACAATTATAATTTTAAATTGACTTTTCAAATATGTCATCCTTACCAACTTGTGTAGAAGAAGGTTTCAACACATTTTTAAAAATCTTGTATTTTGCATATGAAATGAAATCATACAAACCAACAACTTTACAACCAAGTTTGAATGTCAAGCAAGTAGAAAAAAATAAGGCAGGACTTAAAGTTGGAGAAGTTTGTAGTAAAAGCAAAGTATGTAGAAGAACTAGAATCAAATCATAAGCTCGACCTAATGTTCCATGAAATAAAAGTAAATATAAAACATTTAGATGTGCCAAGATCAAGTAAAAAACTACAGTGAGGATTCCCAAAAATCAAATATGAAACAAGAAGAAGAGGAAGGGTCAAGTCTAAAATTAGACCTAGAAGTACAACAAAAGGGAAATGAAATGGGGATTAAACCTATAAACAAGATTTACAATGAGAAATTCAAGCAATTTGTGTATTATTGTTGGATCCAACATTCTTTAATGCCCAACTCTACACCTCCTTGGCCAAAAAAAAAGACATCAAATAACTCGTGTGAATTGTTACTTCAAGTTTATACCTATAACTTGCACGAACACAAGAGATTTCAATTTCATTTGGGGAGACTCTATAAACTTCTACATTTTGATATGCTCTAATTTAACACTAGAAGATTATGCATAGCAAACATATCCTAACCTTGTTGATTTTTTAATTCATGGGATCCATATAGGAAAAAAATAAATCCCACTAGTTGGGTCATGACACACCACCCACTTGCTAGAGGCTTTGGCTTAAGCCAAAAGTTAAATAGTAATCATGGATCTAAGTGTCTTTCACAAACAATGTTTAAGCATGTTAAATTAACAAGCATTGGAAAAAGAAAATGTTTCACCTCAACCTACATCAAGACCAAACTACAAAGGACCATGAATTAATAGAGTTGTAGCAACAAACAACAAAGGAAAATGGACAAATCAAGCCTTGGCAGAAGCCATGGATGTAATTGAGAGAAGTCCATGTTTATTGAGGGTAACAAGTAAGTCATAAAACATACCAATGACCTCCTTTTCAAACTATTTATCTAGGAAAACTAGCTCACAAAAACATGTGCCAACAAGGGTCTTAACATATGAAGAAAATGTAGCAATAGTAGCATGGATCTTGGTTATGCAAAAATGTGGTTTGTTAGTTATTTTACAACAATTAAAATTGAAAGTTGTTGAACTTACAAAAACTTGAAGTGAAGCATTCCCAAACTCCTTGACAAACTCAACTATGAGTCCAAAGGTGAAAACAACGGAAAAATAAGGAGTTGAAGTATGTTCTCTAACTCGTAACACTTGGGGGTAAAAAAGGCATGCTAAAGTTCTAGGATGGGGATTAGGGCAAGTGACAAGTAGGTCAATTGTTCACATTGACCTGCATAAACCAAATAACAAGTTGGTTAATGCATAATTTGAGCACTTTTGGTGCATGGATGAACCACAGGCACACATGAACTCACAAGACTCACCACGGCCTGGACTTGGGGGAACCCATCACATCCCCCCTTATAATATTCTTTGTGTTTGGCCACGGAGGTTTCATCCAAATGTCATTTTGTCCCAGCATTCCCAAGTTGGGAGTCCTGAAATTCTTGAAAATAGGACTCTCATGACTCTAGAAGCCCATAACTTTTTGTTCAAAACTCCGATTAAGGTGAGGTTTAAAGCAAAGTTGTAGCCCTTATTAAGAGCTTTCTAAATATATGTGGCATGCCACCTACAAGCAAATAAATCAGGGCAATTTTTGACTTTTAGTGGTTAGGAATCAAATTGGCACTTTGACTCGTGGCCCTTCTTTTGGCCATAACTTGTGTTTAAATATTCAAATGGGATGTGCAAGCCCATTTAAAACATTTAAGTTCCAAGAGCTTTTTAATGGTATAAGGAAATTTTCAATCCAATGAGTTTTGACCCTTGAAATTATCATCTGAAAATTCAAGAGTTCATCAGGATTCCAACTTCCAAAGTGAGAGCCCACTTGGGAGTGTGTGAGTTCATTCCCTCACACTTTCCTACATTCCCGGAAACATGAAATGTGATTCTTAGGCTTCACTCTCACTTCGCACCTTTGTAAGCCCTTATCTTGGTCACGAGCCCAAGGTCAGGGCCATACATGAAGCTACCCCATTTTGTAATGGTGTATTAAAAAATAGTTGGTGGTATTGGTTCAAAACCAAACATCCAAATTTGAACGTCAAGCAAATAGAGGCTTTGGAAGTTTTTTAAACATAAAGGTTGATTATAAACAATTGCAAAACATCCTACAATAACTTGCAAATGTTGTGTACTCTCAAAATAATTATAATGCAAATCATGTATGGAACTCAATCATCCAAGCAAACATGCATCCAAGCAAATAAAAAAATCAAAAGTTTGAGTTTTGGCCAAAAAGGTTTCAAATTACATTTACATCATTCCCAAATCTTGGGAATGGTTGATTATGAACTATGTAATGAATGGAATAGGCGAAGTTCTACTAAGGTTTTACATCTTCAAAGGTGAAAGATTAAAAAATGACTTTATTACAAATATGTTTAATATACCTTGAATAAAATTTATATAGTATACTTTAATGTAGTCCACAAAACCTTGGTGTACATTAGTAAATATATAAACACACTATAATAAGTAACCAAATTATAACTACTTTTGCAACTAAATGAACATAGGAGCTTATTCTTGGATGAAAAAATGGAGTTAATCAATATGGGAAGATGCTTGATTTAATAATCACACCATAGTCGCAAAAATAGTCGTAAAGTTTAAAAGATGGTGACTAGTTGTAAAAATGATAAAACAAAGTTGGAAATGATGGTAGTTGCATGTAATTACAAATTGAATGGTTACATATTACAATATCTATTCTAATGAAATGAAGGTTTTTATATTGTTGTGTCAAGCCCTAAGTAGGGAGAAGCAACAACCAAGGACTTGAGGGTGTAAAACCTGTAGCAAAAAATAAAAATAAAAATTTTGTGAAGAGAAAAAAAAAGAAAGAAAACAAAGCATAAATGGAGGACGGAGGGAGAGAGAGAAAGAGGTGAAGAAAGGAAGCAAAAGGAAAAAATGAAAACAAGGAGAAGGGTTTCGCACAAATCAAATTTGTTCATTTCGTTAATGATAAAAATGAAAAAACACAAAGACCTAAAGGTTTTATGAAAAAACACGATGCTTTGTTTTTTGCAGGTAATGGAAAAAAGGAATGAAGCCAAAGAGCACAAGGCATTTTGTTATTTATGGGTGATGGAGAAAGGAGGTGCAAGGTGCAAGAAAACAAAACCTAATCCCCAAATGCTTGAACCTTTAAAAACCTACTAATATCCAAAACTAAAGGGTGGGAAAAAATGCCCATCAAGGGTTGGGTTTCAAAAAGTACTCATTAGGACCTATTTTTACATTATGGATTTTGGCTTGGATATGCCATAAACATGGGTTCAATGGTTTGGGTATTTGATTGGGTATTTAGAAAGGTTCTAGTTTCCAAGTGTCACGGATGCCAATGCCATGGAATTCATTCATTTGGATGGTCATCCATGACTTGTAATAAACTTGTATTTGATTTTTTTTTAAAATTCAATTCATTTTTAATTAACTTCCAATTAAGTGTTGGTTCATTTCCAATTGACTTTTAATTAAATCTTAATTCATTTTTAGTTAACTTATAGTTAAATTCAAATTAAGTCCAAGTTAATTCTTGATTAATCCTCAGTTGAATCCTAGTTAATTTTAATTAACTCTAAGTCAACTTCTAATCAAGTCATGGGTATATAACTTTTAGTTAAATTTCAGTTAACTCATAGTGACTTTTAAATAAGAAGGTTATCAAGAAGCTTCTTTACTCGATGCACACATAAAAGCCTTCTTGGAAACTTCCTTGAGCTAAGTGCCCAAGGGGGAATAAATTGAAGTAGGACCTTTCATTTCTTTTAGTTTGTTCAACACCAGTCCTAAGCATGATCTTGCACCATAGCCTTGTCATGTTTTTTACATGTCCATGTTTGCATATGTTAACATAATAAAAATTTGTTTTCATGTTTGTTTTGCACATCTTGTGTTTTTGTTCTTAATTCTTGTGTTTTTGTTTTGAATCACATAATCTTATTTTGTTCCTTGTTTGAAAGTTAGATTTAAACATTTTTTTAAGCTTTTGTTCTTATGGTTATTTATGTCTTTGACATTAAATGGGTTTTTGTTACTTGGACCCACAGGTTTAACCCGTCCATCTGGATACCTACCCAAAATTGGATTAGATCCTCTCTTGTATGGCTTTAGGTTCATATCCTTTATGCCCATTTCTCAAGATGAATAATGTTTTCAAATGCAAAATTTTGTGACACAAAGGATGAATATGATGGGACCTACATTCTTTCATAACAATCTGGACAAGCTTTTTGAACATTTATTTTATTGTATCATCCCTCACAATTTTTTCTTTATACTTAGGGCCATTTTAAACAAAGGTCCAAGGTCCAACAAAATGGAGCATTCCTATTGGTCAAGAACTAAAAATTGGACCCAAGGCCTTTAGATGAGAATCTAAGACTAATTGAAGCCAAATTGAGGTGGCATTTATAGGGCACCATTTTGGAAGGACATTTAATTAATCCAAACTAAAAAAATGGAACTTGAAAGAGAGCTCATGGTTTGGAGAACCAAGATGTAAGCTATGGTCCAAGGTTGTTTCTTTCATTGTTTTTCATTATTTTTCATTGTTTTCATTATTTTTCAAGGTTTTTTTCCCCACTTGTTTTTGAAATTGAAATTGTGTAAGAATGGAGGACATTTCATGAATGGAGGATATTGTTGAGTGCACACCCGTCATTCCATTTTGAACACATCTAGTGTTGGCATGGGGGTAAAATCACAGTCAAAGGAGCCACCAAGTGAGTGGACATTCCTTAAAATTGCATTTTTGTATGTTTGAAAAATCACAAGGGAAACATACACTATAACAAAACATGTGTCCCTATATGTTAAGTGATTTCACTAGATTTTGAGTGAATTCAATTATCTTAATAAACATGAACTAGTTGGAAAGTAATGAATTCATTGGTTTAATGAACGGGGATTAGTGAACTACACCCACATTTTGTAGTAGTGATAATAGTTTGGATTGTCATAAATGTTTTTGGAATATTTTTCATTAATTACAAAGTTTACATGCTCAAAGTTTGACATAAATTTAAAATGTTTTTGCATGTTCAAAACAATCAAACCTCAAGAATGGACAATCCTTGTTTTTATCAAACATCCTTTTTTTCTACCAAATGTGCACCATTCCTTTTGAAAATTGGAGAAGATTTTAACATTGATGATTAGAAGGGCAAAAGGACTTGAATTGATGAAAATTGTTTTTATACCCATTTGAGCACATTTGGTTCAAAATTGTGTTTGACCTTGGATTTTGAAAATGTGACTTTAACAAAAGTTATTCATATATATGTGATAGAGGGCATGAATGCATAATATACATGATATAAAATCAATTTGTAATCAAAATGTATTTATATCTAAAATGCAATGTTAAATGGGCCATTCGAAATACATAATTTAAAGTTATAAACCAACGCAAGAATGACATGTGTCATGTGCAATCCTTGGAAAAGGATTTTTACCTTGGTTTCTTTAGCTCCTTTGATCGTGATTTCACCCATGGCTAGTTTTGTACACAAGGTTGTTATTCAAAGGCATGCATTTTTAATTATTAAAAATGCTCAAAATGAAGGTGTTTCAGAAATGAGGACAAAAGTTTTTGGTCATGGAGGGTTAAAATGTTCATTTTCACAAATGGAAGGAGATTTGGATTTTCAAAAAATTCGTAAATTGGTTCCCTTTCCCAAAAAGAAAGCAACAAAGAAAAAAACGATTATAGTTACAATGAAGAGGAAGATGAGGAAGGTGAGAAGACTAGAAAAATTGGGCAAATTGTGAAGTTCTACATCTAATGGCATTACGAGGAGAAATGGAATTTGAATTTGCCAAAAATGTGAAGAAACAAGGTAAATTCCAACTTATTGAAAGTTTATATATATATAGATCTTATTTTTGCTCTATTTTCATAGTTGAAACTTGGATGTAATGATAAAATTTTTGAAAGCAAAGTAGGCCAAAAAATAGCAAAAATATCATATTTAGATTGGGCCAATTGGGCCTTTACATTTGCCTCTTGTGTTTGCCCCCCTTTCCCCCCATTAAAGGTCACCATTTTAGTCACGATGAGGTTGAAACCCACATCTCCTTGGGGGGAAGGAGAGGAGCTAACCACAAAACCAATTTTATTTCAAATGTTTTGATGTGGTTTGCATTTGTTTTATTCATGTAATCAATTTTTATTTTTTTGTTTCAAAGATTATTTTCAGTCCATAAATCAAGGTTTTTGACCCCAATTTTTTTCTCTTTTAGGGGTGGATACATGGGTCAAATTCCGCACCCAAATGTTGGCTACATTTTCTGGTTTCTCAAAGATTCCAATTGCTTGCAAACATAAGTTCAATGCAAGTTACAAACAATACAAAAATGACAAAATTGTAAATGGGATTTCAAGTAATGATCATCATGAATGTCCTTTTTATGATGCCTTGGACAGTTGGTGGCATCGAAATGGAAATGTGATGAAACATGTAAGTGCTTCTACAACTAAAATTGATGAAATTGTGGGCAATCCAAAATTTCAAATAGATCTTGATAGTGGTTCTAAGGATGATGCTAGTAAAAGAGCCTTTAGATAAACCAATCACTCCAAATGAGGTTATAAAACAAAACAAGAGGCAGAAGATCAATGTTCTTGAACATTTTTCAACCATGGTTGAAAATAACACAACAATGTTACAACAATTTGCAAAAACCAGTGCTTTACTAAAAAATATGGATGTCCAAATTGGACGCCTCATAGATAAGCTATAGGTTACATAACATATGAGCTTTGAACATTCATCACAATTTGACCTAGAATTTGATGTATCTAGGAAAGCAAGATTGACATTTAAAAAAAAATGAACTTCAAAATTTGTTTTGCTAAAAGTTCATGAATTGCCATAGCCTCCATCAACATTTTCTTGATTCTTTCTTCTTTTACTTCCTTATTAGTGTTAGGAAATGGTAGTACTATCAATATAATGAACTACCTTCATGGGACAAAATAATTAAAATTTAGTTCTATGAAGAATTCTAATAAAAGTAATATTAATTATTAAAAGGGGCATCTTAGTAACTATTTAGTTATTAGTGATAAATATTCTACTTACCATCTTCTATTTATTAGGGGGTGAGGACATTTAAGTTATTAGTTCAAGTGAAAAAGGATGGATGGATTTCCCATGACTAAGATGTATGAAAGGGACTAAGATAAGTAGATTTAGAAGGATAAACAAATCTAGGAAGATAAAAATTCAACCTTTGTGTGGTGAATATCCTTATTGAGTTCCTCATTTATCCTTTGAAGAGGAGGATTGTAGATCATTCCTTTGTATGATTCTAAATTGGATGTGGTTAGGAGAGTTCTATTGGGGAAAAAATGTGTATGTGACATTGGAGATAAAGGTGGAAAGTATGGAAATATCTTGTATTTTGATTCTTGCAATGAAAAATGGTTGAAAGTATATCATATTTTAAAATTTTTGTTCTACTCGAAGGATGTTAAATAGTGGGGGAAGGTAATACACAATAAAATTGCATAATGTTTTGTTATGTTTTATGTAGTAGTTTTTTGTTTTTAAATAGAAAGTACCTTTTGCCACGGGACAATAGTTGCCATTAAAAGGCAACAACAAAGAGGTAGACATGAAATTTGAGGTTTACAGGGAAGGTACCGTTGTTGTAGACGATAGGCAACGGTCACAAAGGGTCTGTAGGTGTTACAAGCGATAGGCAACAACTACAAAGAGTTCGCATGTGTTGTAGACAATAGGCAACAACTATCAAAAGTCTGCAAGCAATTATGGGTCTTCTTTCAAGTTTGTTGCATGACATTAGTTATTGCAAGATGGTAGTTTTTGCATGACGGTAGCTGTTGCATGATAGTGGTTGTTACATGACAATAGGCAAATAATAAACAAGTTTTATTTTCATCTTTTTTCTTATTCCTTTCTTTATTTGGCAACCTTTTTCCTTGATGGTAATTAGGTTGCCAAATTCCAAGGTTTAACACTAGTCCATTTCAAAGCCATCCGAATTGATAATGCACATGTTATGCGAACATATGCAAATCGTCACCAAGTCCAACATGTGGCAAAATGGAATGTCTACTCTCTTGAGGAAAATTAAAAACCTTCCTTTGAACATTTTGAATTTTGCACGATTTCCACTACTAAGTTGTGAGATGCTAAGTTTGTGATTTATAGCACCTAGGATGTAAGAAATTTCATGTAAATGTTCAAAACTAGTGGTAATTTCTTTGATTTTGTTTCTAGTCAATTTAGGTATCACTAATGGTTTCAAGTGCTTTCTAATTGCTACACAAAATTCTTTCACTATAATGGATGCCATACTATCTACAATGCCATAGACACCTCTCCACACATTTGTAATGAATTTCCATTGCCCAATATTGCAAGAGCCATTACTACTTTAGCTTTCATAAGGATGTTTTTCCTCATGTTTGTATTTTTTCACTCAAGACTTGGACCTACAACCTTAATCAAAGCACAAAATGTGTCAAAGTTTAACCTTGTACATTGTTGAAACATCTTTTCCAAAAAACTTCCAAAAAGTTGATTCTTCATATATCCAACTGCCCTCTCATACCTCCATATTTTCTTTGAACTCTTAGTGGCATGTTCACAAAACTCTAAAAATAATAGCAAAGCACTTATCATATTCCATTGAATGTTGTGTAACAGCTACTTGTTGCAATAAGATCACTTGTGCAATGATTCAATAGATGACCATAGTAAAAACTAGGACCACCAATATCTTGTGCCTATGCACATTCATTGTGTTTTTATAGTAGAACACACAAAAGAAAAGAAACGAAAAGCAAGAAACAAAGAAAAGGACATGAAAAAAGTGAAAAAAGAAAAAAAAGAACAAAAGACAACCTAATCCTCTCACATGTAAATCTCACTTTTTTACTAATTGGACCTATGCCTTTATACACACTCATTGTACCTTACAAAAAAGTGTTTTTTTAATGTGAAGAAGAGTCCAATTTAAAGGTCCAATTTGCTCCAGTTTGCTTCAAATTAGTCCCTGGAATTTTGGACCCTGGACCCTCATCTAAAGTGGCCCTTAGAAGTAGAGCAGCAGAATGTACCCAATGTTGTAATACCCACCTGGATATAGTGAATCTCCTTATACAATGATGTCAACCTTTCAACACAATCTCCAAATGCAGACATTCAGCCCCCTGTAGGAAAATTATTCAGTCCCAGACTTTTCATCCATCCTGATAACAAAATCTCAGAGTAGTTGCATTCAGACACAACATCGTCTCACCCCCAACTCAGTGATTCTTGACTTTCTCCCTCTACAACATCAAACTATGCAACTCTGATACTGTTTCCCTCTCTAAATGTCCACAAGGTACAGCCCTATTCCCATAGCCTTTCCATCAGTCAGACCATAAGCACATACTGTATTCTCATGACCACAGACAGACAATTGCAATTCTTTCCTTGTGCCCATTCTCATACATCTTCACTTGAGTCATCAATTATCCTTTGTTTGTCATCACATCCTAGCCATGCTCCCAATTTTTTTGCCAAGTACATTCCAGAAAGCTAACAGAACTTCCATAGTGAAAGAAAAGGCTGTAGCATCTACAACATACTTCTTCCTCCAATCAAAACACACAAGCAAGCAAATAGTCACCAACAATGAAAATTCCTTCAGAATCTCTCTATCTTGCCACATGCTTCTTGCATTCCTCTTATTCCACCTTGCAGCATTCCTCCACCACACATCCCACATCACCAGCAAGATTAGCTTCATTTATTTTCCTCAAGCACCCACTCTCCTCAATTCTAAAAACAGAGGGACACCACTATCTGCACACAAACAAAATGACAAAATAAACATGCAGCAATCACATCCAGTGCTGAAATTCTTGCTGCATCCCTCTTCAAGAAGCTCCCATTGAAGAAAGATGACAATCATCTCAAAAACCTTCTGCCTGAAGCCAAAATAGATGTGATCAACACAAAACCGTTCTGCCTTACGCCAAAAGTAGATGTGTTCAATGCAAAACCCTAATCAAGCCCTATTCACAATATCTCTATGCCATGGTGTCAATTTGTTTTCACACCTCTTTGGGCTACACCTGCAAATACAAAGGAAAAATTAGGTGAGGTTTTTATGTGCGAAAGTTGAGTACTTTACATGCAGTGGAGTGGAGCAAATGAAAGAGCTGCATTGCAAAGTTAAAACTCAAGCAACAAGGAGAAGCCAATGTGAATGACATGAGAGAAATTCGAACAAATAGACATCTACTGCTGCAGAAGCACATGATATTCAGAGACCTTTCTTGTTTAGGATGGAAGCATCATGCTCAAGAATTTCACACTACCTATGGCTTGTTGCAAGAACAGGTACCACACAGAGAAGTTTCTTAGTCAGCAAGCAAGCAACAAACCAAACTGCAACAGCCAGCTGCACTGATTAAGTCAGATTATCCACTCTGATGTCAACAGTGCTGTGCTAGACTGCACTCAGGAATACGTTAAATCCTGGTCTTAATATGAAGCACATTCATTGCTGACACAAGAACCGATCTGGGCAGATATACAACTGGAGAGTTGCACTTTTAAACAATTGAGAAACTCTTGATCACGATTGCTGCAACTGGAGACCCCAACTTCACGAGTTGTGTACAATAGAGTCTGCCATCAAATGGTGGCAGCTGATCCTAGACTTTCAATGCCTCAAACTTTTGGTACTATCTGAACTGTGCATTTATACAGGCCAGCATCAACCAAAGATGCAAAATATACCTACTACTACTACTTCAAAGGAAGGAGCAGTGACTGTGCAAGGGCAGAAGTTCCATTGTTGGGTGCTGCTTTCAATCCTAGAATAGTGGTCATGACTTCATAAAGTTGGATATTCTCAAATGAAGGTATCTTGCGACCCTGGGCAAATTGAGGTCCAGCAGCAATGAAGATAGTTCGCATAGAAAGGTAAGCATTATCATATCCATGTGACCCTCCACATTGTGCATGCTGGCCTCGCTTATCAGCCACTCTGTAGGCCTCTTCAACCATGCCAATTATTGGCTGTATTCTTTCACTCTCTGAATAATGCAACCGTGCTGGTAGGTCCTCTTTCAGGTATAGGTGCAAGTACTCAGAGTTGTGCACTTTTCCAGATGCGAGCCCTTGTGAAAGATTGAAGAACACAGTTGCTACATCTACCTCTGGTGGTGGCCTGATTGCCAAAACCGGGCTGTAGGAATCTATCCACTTGTGAGGTATGTGAATCCATGGTGCCAAATCCTCCAGGTATATCATCTTGTCGTCACAATTTCCAACCATGCCATGATCCCCCACCAGCATGAGTGTGACATCTTGAAGCACACCACGTTTCTCCAGCCCATCTAGCAACCTCCCTATCATAGCATCAATGTGCACCACGGCGTCGGTAATCTGCGGAGCATCAGGTCCAGTCTCATGTCCCTGGTGATCCGGATCCTCGAAATAGAGAGTCACGAGGCTCGGGCGCTGCTCTCCTTGCAAGTCCACAAAACCTAACACCGCATCCACACGCTCCTCAAATGGAACCGAGCCATTATACTGCCGACACAGATTGGGAGGGCAATTCCAAGGACCTTTCACCACTTCAGAACCGGGCCAGAAAAAAGTGGCTGCTTGCAAGCCATTATTGACCACCGTCTCCCAAATGGGCTCCCCGAGCCACCACTTGGGATCGTGGCTCCCCATATTGAACTTCTCTGAGCTTCTTGGGTCTGGATCTCTGAACGAGTTGGCTATCACCCCATGCCAAGCCGGATACAGCCCCGTGACGATGGAATAGTGATTCGGAAACGTGAGGGAAGGATACACCGGAATCATCCCCGTCTCTGCCTCCGTGCCATTCAAACGCAATCGATCAATGTTGGGCGTAGGAGCCTTGAAGTTATAACCCCATCGGAACCCATCAGACGATATAAGTATGATGAGCGGCTTGTCCAGCACTTGCAGAGGCCGCGAGGTGCCCCAGTCTACTCCTCCTCCTCCTCCTCCTCGCACAATAGGCTTGCTGCGGTTACGGTCTTCCGAGCCGATCCAAACGCAGACCATCGCTAAAAGAACAGCCACCAACGCGCATGTCACTGCCAGCAACGGGTTCCATCTCCGCCTCCCTGTTACACCCGCGGCCGTACTGCTCAGCAATGGCCTGCTGATGTCGTCCCCACGCAGCGTTGGACCGTGATGAGGCTGACGAGGAGCTTCCGCCATCGCCATCCCCTCGAGGACTACACCCCGGGAATTCTCGCAAAGCTCTTCTTGAACAACGAATGTTATGCCTACATAACTAGGATAGTATTCGCCGTAATATTTCTGTACATTTATGAATGGATCCCAGGTAGGGGGGCCCATTATACTTGTCCTTCAGTCAGGACCGAATTTTATTTCCACTCTTCCAGCTTCTATATTACCATAGTACCTTGGCAGCTTGGACACTAAGGCCCACTTTACACTCAAATCAAGCATTCCTATTGGTGAAAAAGTTGGAATCAGCCCCAAGGGGCTTTACACTAGGAGTCAAGGCTGAAATTTTAAAAATATTCTCAATCTGCCCGAACTTACTAATAAATGCTGAACTTTATGGCCTTGTATTGGCCCCAAGGCTGAAAAAAGGATACCATCTAAGGCCACCTTTACACTAGGAGTCAAGGCCGAAAAATCTTGGGGCCAACTTTGAGCATTTTTGGCTTGTTGTTTGGCCCCAAGTTACTTATAAATGCTAGAACATTGACGTCAGAATATTAATAAATGCTGCAACATTGGCCCCAAGGGTTTCAAATTGGCCTCCCAAATTCAATGCTATCCTTTTTCCAGCCTTGGGGCCAATACAAGGCCATAAAAGTATTTATTAGCAACTTTGGGCAGATTGAAAAGATTTTTTCTAGTTCAGCCTTGACTCCTAGTGTAAAGCCCTTGGGGTTGATTTCAACTTTTGCATCAATAGGAATGCTTGATTCGGATTGAACATCGGCCCTGACTCCTAGTGTAAAGGGAGCCTAATCTGGGAAGCCAATTTGCTACCCTCAGTGCCAATGTTCCAGCATTTATTATATCCTCATGTCCATGTTTTAGCATTTATTAGTAACTTGGGTTCAAACAACAAGCCAAAAATGCTCAAAGTTGCCCCCAAGTCTTTCCAGCCCTGACTGCTAGTGTAAAGCAGGCCTAATCATATTATTTTCAGAAATGTTGAAATTTTCAAATTTTGTTTATATTTATATTTATTTATTTTGGCAAAGGACAAAATTTTGTGAAGGAAAATATTTAATCTTCAAGGATTTTTTTATTTGTCAAAATGAAAATTTCAGAATTAATTAATCATTCGAGATACATGTGTTGAAGCTGCAAAGGTACTATGGTAGTATAGAGTGAAATTGGCAAGTTGAATGATCAATCTCTTTATTAGATCTTTGAGTGTGTGGGGGGTAAAACCCAGGGGTGGGAGCATTCCCAAAATGAGGTGCTTATGATGATAGCCAAGTCCAGGGTTGCATTTTGGGAATGTCCCTCTACACATTTCTGTTTTCTGATCTTGAAGTGCAACTTTTACATTGCTTTCAATTGTACACAGACTCACAAGGTTAGGTTGGATGCAGAATGAAAAGTTGCTTGTTTTCATTTTGAGATAAGGCATTGCATGTATGGAAACAAAGTTGGCAGGGAGGTCAGATATGTAAGGTCCTTGTGCAAAAGATCAGAAGTGCATTCTACTAGGTATAATACAAAAGCAGCCATTCACAGCCTTGGGTGGTAATTCACCAGTTCAGCTACTGCTGCATGACATGTGTTGTGTTCTGATTGGTTTTTTAAATGAAGGTCATTGAAAGTCTCATGTCAAAGTGATCACAAGTGAGTCTTTGGTTATTGGTACTGAGTCTCTGGTCATATCATATTTGTATTCACATCTTCATTCATGGCATTCAGTTGCACAATTGCTCTCTGTTTTGTATCTACAATTTGGGATTTCATTCATAGACTCAGACTTATTTGGGTCTCTTTGTACTCCTGGGGCACAGGTGGATGTGAGTCAAAGAATGTTTTCAGTTCTTGGACAACTCGACCCTTGACTGTCAATGAAGAAGCCCATTGCCATTGAGTTGTTGGCAACATTTCAAACTAAACCAAAGTGCAAATTTCAGAGGAGCCAACCCATCCACTGAAAGAATGAAGCTTAGGTTTCCTATTTCATAGCTGACGAGACTACCTAGCCTTTGACAGTCAAATGCGCCTCGTTAATTTGCCTGCTAGGAGATTTTCAGGATGTGTCATCAAATGGGCAAGTGGATTACAGAACAGAGAGAAAATGTATACTGGAACATTCTACAACTGATCACATCACAGTATCAGAAGCAAACCTGACCATGAGAACCAAATACACTTGACATTTTCAATTAGAGGCAAGCCCAACCCATCAGGTGGAAGTTGTATCATGGATATGCATATTCTAAGGGAAAACAAATCCATTTGCTGTTAACTTCATGTTTTCACCTAATTTCCTCCATGCTGCCAGAGCTAAAGCCTCAAAAATGGACCTGTGAAATAGACCATGCTGGTCCAAACCAATGTTAATTGACCAATCGTAGATAGATTACAGAAAATTACACGCCAGGATGGAAAGTGAAACATGTTCTCTCTCAGTTAGCAAAAGTCTAAGCACCCTGAAGTTCAGGTCAAAGGTGATAGGGCCTACAATAGTCTCAGGTTCCAAACTATGTAAACACATAGTAATGCATGAGCTCTGGCAAGGTGCAACCACATTCTCAGAAATGTGGAGGTAACTGTCCAGCCTGCAGTATGTATAATTTGCCAGCTGCTACATGCTCCAACCTTATGCACTCGAAATCACTCCCGCTCACTCATCAGATGGAAGTCGGAATAAGACCTCAGGTTCTACTTCTATTCCTATCTCTTGTCTGGTTTACAGGAAAATTGGATTGATAAAATTATGTCAATGTGATCCTCTAAACAATGAAGTCTGGATGTTCCATTGAGAAATCTGTCCTAGTCTTGGACACTTCACTCACTGGCAAGCTCATCCCATGAGGCACAAGGTGCATCATGACTGAAGAATATGCAATCTTATAGATGAAAAATCCATGCATGGTTTGACTTCCTAACTTGCTACCTAGATTCCTCCATTGAGCCAGAGCTGATGCCTCATAAACTGACCTGGACATTAGACCATGCCAGTTCAAACCTACCATGGAACAAGCAATCATACAGTGATTAAGAAAACATGCACATCAGAGAGATGGGCATGCATAAAGGTCTACCTCTGACCCCCTATATCTTCATACAGGCCAGTTGTCCTATTGTACCTCAAAGATGCATCCCCAATGGTGCCAGCTACTTTGTTGCGCACTTTTCGCACTAGAACTTCCACCTGGTCCAGGGGGCCATGACTAGCATCACGGTTGCGGTGAATCACGATGCCATTGTCACATTTGTTGATAAAATGGGCACTCCCACTGACATCATACAAGCCAGGAGCTTCTCCTTTCCAGACTTGGAGCTGCTTTGGATGGGCTACAAACCAGACATGGCAATCATGATGCTGAGCAAATCGCTTGATTTTTGTAAGCATCTGACTGACATATTCTGTCTCTGTCTGGTTCCCTGGTCGCTGGTGATCAAGCTCATTATATGGGTCAATGACCAGCCCACGAATGCCATGCCTCAACACAGCTGCCTTTGCAAGATTCAGCACCCACTCCACAGAGGGTAGCTGCTCATCCTCATGTCGAATCAGAAAAAAGTTCTGCTGAAGCCATTTCTTCCCTCGTTCTAAGTCCTCTTTACTCATACGGGGAATCGAATTGGCATAGGATGCATCAAAAAAGGGCTGGCCAATGTGCTTCTCAATAAGCTTTCTTGCATGCTCTCGTACTTTGTTCTCCATTGAACATAGAGCAAATGTCCAATGCCTATTCTTGTTGAGATTACAAATGAGTGCATCAATCCACTCGCTCTTACCTGAATTTGGCACCCCTGTCACAATTGTAAGCTCTCCTGGTACTACCCTGTAAATCTCATCAAGAGAACGCCAACCAGTTGATACCCCTTTCTCATCTCCTAACCGCAAATGGTAGTAATCATCAATCTCTTTGAAAAACTCACGAAAACTGAAGAGACCACGAATAGGGTACAGCTCTGCATGTTCAATCAAGTCCTTCACTCCTTCATGACCTAATCCTCTAAGGACTTCATTGGCATCCTTGAACAGTTCCCCCTCTGCTTTTTCTGGCCAGTTTACACGCCAGCATCGCTCTCGCCCAAGCCTGCGAGCAAGCTCCTCTGCCAATGCTTGTCCAGGTTCATCAGAGTCTGTTGCCAGGATAATGCGTGTTGCTTTCTCAAAGTATTCTTTACAATTCCAAAGGTACTCATACTTCTTGTCATCTTCAGGTGCAGGAAGCTCATCTGAAGAGACTTTTGGTGGTGCACCATCAGGAACACTGACACAGTTGAATATCCCAGCCTCATACATGGACAGTTTGTCAATCTCTCCTTCAACAATCACAATCTCTGTGCAGTTCTTGATGTGATCTAATCCATAGAGAATTTTGGTAGAATCCTTTACTTGCCAAAATTTCTTGTCAGCATCCCGAAACTTGCAATTCAAGATCCGCCCATCCTGAAGATAGGGGAAAGCAATGGAAAGTCCATTGTTATAGTTCTGGCATTGCATCACATAGTTCTGAGCAATTGTCTCCTTTGACAACCCTCTACCTTCAAGATACAACAAAATCCTTGGCCCCAAAGGTCCGAGACCTAGACTCTCCACAGTGTGGACTGTATTTGATTTTCCTCTTGTTCGCTTGACAGGTTTCACAGCAGATTTCACACCTCCATTTGTGCGAGTCCCAATAGAATAATTGGTTGCCACAGCACCTCGCACACCCACCCCTGAATGGGTGCTTCCCTTCCATCCACACTTCCCTCTATGACAAATCCACACAGCATGAGTGCCATCTTCAGGAATGGTAACACACAGACTTTTCTCCTTGCTGCTACCACCTAAACATTTTGGGCAAGTCATCCGGAAGGCACCTGGATGGTAAGAAGGCAGCTCAATCCCCTCCTCGTTAAGCCGTTTCTCATAGTACTTGGTGATTGCAGAAGCTTCTGCCATAGCTGCAATGCCCATGGAGTGACCGAAACTGAGTCCATGAAATAATTCACACAACCCATTCTGTTCCTTACCTCTTCCTGGCACTACTACCGCGAGCTTGGAAATTCTCGACAGGGGTTGAAGTTGCCACACAGGTTGCAAAGAGTGGTATATTCTTGTTCCTGGAAACGACCGGAAGCACTTGCGATCGAAAGCTGTGGAGTAGGAGGGTCTCCACACGAGGCGTACTTGGCTACAGCCTAAAGGCCCAGCCACCACTTGCCTCCCCAGAACCATGGCCACCAGCGTAGCAATTGTGCCTGAGATACCCTCCTCTCCCTTCTAGAGCTTCAATACTACAACCTTGCTGTCATCTCTTGCTCCGAGTAGTACCCATTACTGTCTCTTCAGCTTCCCCACCTGTCCTCCTCCTCAGTACCTCTGTGTTTCCCATGAGATCTGACTTATTTCACACACTATCCACACTCTCCATCTCTTCTGCGGTATGAAAAAAGATTCACACATCCACCAACTCCTACTTCCAAGGAAGTTACTCTCCTCACCAGCTGACAGCAGCAGCGTTCTTTTCCTGAAGTGGTCTTAGTTGCTTCAAACCCTAACTTTGAAGCTCGCTTGACGTTGAAAAGTGGGAGTAGGGTTTAAGAAAGAAAGATGGAGGCCAGGGTTTAGTGGGCGTTTCCCATGGCGAACAATATGCACCCACTGCTCGGAAGACCAGATTGGAGGGAATGGTTTATGGGAAGCAAGGGTTTGCCAAACCCTAAAAGTAGATACTTACTCCTCTCTGATCTCTTCTCGCACGATAGCGTATCCTTAGCCAGGTAATGCCTTCATTGATTTGTTGTTTTGCGAGGAGATGCCAGTGTGGATCATGTTATGCGTTCTTTGGTATCCGAATTGTCGATCCGTGAACAAGATTGATGCAAGGGCTTAAGAGTGTTCAAAGCTTTGATATCATCTCCTATTGGTGACTTGGGGTCTTCATCAGCTCCCAACAGTGGGAGTAGATAAGTATATAATTCTCCACCTTGAATTCCAGGCAAAATGATTATACAATTATCCGAGTCCTGAGTTTCAATCTGGGAAGCAAAGGGATGACTCAGTCATGTTGTCGGCTAGCACTTCAAGAGTCAATGTGTCTAGAGACTCACCAACAGATGAAATAGCATGGTGTTCAGTACTTCCTTCTATTTCAGTAACAAGGGAGCAATAACATCTCCACTGCAATCACGATGATGACACTGTGAAATTGCAATCAAAGGGCAAAGACTCAGCAAATGCAATAGACAGTGACACTGCCATCATTGCAAGATATGCTCTCCAAGTTGCTTCAAAGTAACCAAAGTCAGCAAAGTGAACTGTTATATCTGCACAAGCACATTATGTCAGGGCTTCTCCAAATGGGCTTCACAGCATTCTGCCATGGACCAAGTCCAAAGCCACTCATGTGCAGCTCATTTGCTGCCCAACATGAAAACTGCCATGTATTTTTCATAATTCCATGTAGTAGATGGCCCTCCCAAGCTTTCTGCTTCTTGCTTATAAGGCAATTGATTTACAGATACATTAACTGTTCCTGTCTCTAGTAGCTAAGATTCTTCAAAATAGGCAGGCATAAAGCTGAAAACTATGTCCTGGAGTGGGTTCCCCAAGAACATGCCAACAATTCAAGAGACGTTAACATAGCAAGTTTCAAATTGCAACAAATGGAATTAGATTTCTGAAGTAGAGAGCTCCTATTTGTGCTGAGGTCATTGTCATGGCAGATCATTGGCAGTTAGACTAAGATCGTCTTGTGTCCGTGGAACTGAATTGAAATGGATGTAATAGCAGAACCCACCTGAAAAGCATGAAAAGCATGATGGATATGCACAACAAAATACACACCCCGGTTGATCACAAGTTCAGACATGGCCTCCTCCCTTCAAAAACCCAAAGAATTCTCAGTACAAGCTCTCAGAGGCCAAGTTAGGTGCCCTTGCAGCTACCACAAAGCCCAGCATGGGCACCTCTTCTACAGCAGTGCCACAATAGCCAAAAGCCTATGGAACTAACAGCTGCACAGCTACTGATCTGAAGATACACTTCTGGACTAGGATGGCCAGCTCTAAGGAGCTGAAAGTTTGCACTAAGTAAAGCAAATTTTCAAGTGGTGGGAATCATGTTATCCATTGTGATGCACATTACATGAGCATTTTGTGAATAAAGATAAACAACATGAAATTTACATAATTGTGGAGAAATGTGTTTAGGACAACCATGTGAACCATGTGGTGCATATGAGGACTCTATGTGAATAATGTACAATATTACACCTAATGCATTTCCTTAATGTGTATACTACTATTGGGTCATTGTGACCTATGTATCACAAATTCTGGACATCTATGTAGGATTGAGATATAATTTCAGCACAAACTATGGATGAAAGATGAAGACTTAATAATACTCTTTAAGTTGGTTTTTCTCAATCAATTTTCTTTTGCATGGTACCATGTTTGATCATCTTTCATGATTTTGTTTCGAAATTGTTTTAAAAGACACATCCATTAAACATAATGCAGTATTAAAGTTATATGTGAAGTTATATTTTCAGGCCATAATTTGACTTGCTAATCTTGTTTCATCCCCAATTTGAATGTCAATAGAAAATAGGTGAAATTGGGTATCATAACATTGTCAAAATGGGTATCAATTCAAAAGACTTTGCAAGATTTTATTCTGATAAGGTCTGATTTAATCAAAAATATGAATAGCAATGAAGGTGCAAGTAAGGTCAATCCAAAACTAGGGGTGAAACTCCCCCAAGGACCAATTTAAGTCATGAGAAAACTAATTTGATTTCATGTTTTTTTTTCCCTACATAATGCTTCATCTTGGCATCTTGTTTCATCTCCAATTTCAATGAAATTGGGGCCTAGTAGCCCTAATTCAATGTACTTTATGGATACTTTTAATGAGCCTCTCATTTCTTAATTTTAACACCATAAGTTTGCATATTATGCATGATTGTGCTAGCAATTGCAATTTATGTAATTGAAAGTTGATATTTTTATAATAGGCTACCACTAGAAAAGGCTTTGAAATGCAATTGATTATAAATTCAAAACAAGATATCTAAAGTTTGAAGTTTAAATTATTGTTTGTGCAATCCTTTAATTTTGTTGATGACCTCTAGTTTTGATTTTATTTTAATTTTAGATTTCAAAGAACCTTGGGTTTCTTTAAATTATAATTTTGAATTTTTTTTTGAAAAAAAACCCCATATTTTTTGGTTTTTGAAAATTGGTGAAAGTGCACTAAGATGTAGTACCATCTAACATATGTGGAATCCAAACCAAGGCTAAAAATTGCCAAAATAATAGTTTGAATACATTGTAGCAAGACACATTGTTTTGCACATCATACATGGCAAGGCTAAACAAGTGTTTTTTGTGTTTTGGGACTTTGCCAATAATAAATAATTGTATCAAAACTTCACATTTGAAAAAAAAAAGTTAATTAATTTAAATGAATAGCATATTGCATTGTATATATCTCAATATTATAGTCATCAAAATCTTTCAAAATTGTCTTCGCTTTTATCAATGGCATCACATGGCTTTCCATGTCAAAAAAAATCATTCAACTAGGCATTTTAATAAGTATGTTCAATCCATAATCATATAATATTGACTATGATGTTAAAAAGTTCGATATGTTATGGCAACTCAAAATCCATTCATGAAATCCATATGATCTAATCATTTCATATATAAGATATTTGAGCTTGCATTGTTGTGCGCTACTAGTGATGATCAATTATTTTAATTTTTTCTTATGTTTTCATACATTTCTGTCAATGTCAAATTTAGTTTAAACTAATATACATTTCATGGACATGAAAAGGCACATGTTAATTTATTTTTTTTATCCATGTTGATGGATAAGAAAAAGGAATGATGTTATGAAATGGAGGTAGTTATTAAGAAAGGTGAGAGATAGTTATTATGAAAGTTAATGGGAAATGGAAGTAGTTATAAAGGAAGTAGTTATGAAGTAGTTAGGCTTGAAAATGAGGTAGTTATTTTTAAATTGTTTTCAGAATGGTCCAAGGATGACCATATGACCAGAATGGTCATGTAGAAGCGACATAAAAAACTTTTTGCAAAAAACCCCATATCAATTAGTTATTATGTCACTCGAATTTTTTTTGGAATTTTTTTCACACCTTATTCATTTTGTTTTTGTTCCATGGCCAATAATCAAGTTGTGACAAGTTTATGTTATCACTATCACGGGCATGAAAACAACCAAGTTTACATGATTTCCTAAACCAAAACCAGAATAAAGGCATGCCTAATTCCAAATCCAAATTGCAAAACAAAAAAAAACAAAACATGACATGTGTAAGACAAGAATCCAACAAGATTTTATTATAAAAGTGAAACAAAAACAAAACAAAATTGTTTCAAGAAAACATATTCTAAACTAATGTTAAATAAACTAAAAATAATGGAAAATTTTACTTTTATTTATACCTATTGGGCACCTAGCTCAAAAAAGTTTCAACTTCCAACCTACATGTGACCCATGTTCACCCATGCAATGTGCCTATGTGCACCCATGTGTAAATTATGATTGTTCAACTAAGAATGAATTAAAATTTAATTAATAACGAGTTAAAAGTTAATTAAGAATTAATTGAAAATGAATTAAGAATTAATTGGAAGTGAATTAGGAGTTAACTAGAAGTGAACTAAAAATTAACTAAAAATGAATTAATAGTTAACTAGGAATGAATTAAAAATTAATTGGAAATGAACTGAAAATTAACGAAAAGTGAATTAGAAGTGAATTAAAACTTAATTAGTAGTTTATAGAGATAACTAAAATTAAACTAGGAATTAAATACAATTCCATTATAAGTTATGAATGAACTCCATGGCATTGGCATCCATGATAATTGCCCATAGTGTGTTTTCATGAATATGAAAAAACATGGCAAAAATTAACAATTTAAGGTAGTTTTTAAATTTGGTTTTAAATTTTTTTAAAAATACCAATTAATGGTCAAATTTTTTTTTATGATTTTTGAAACTAAATTAGTCAAAGGTTAAAATTGGTTTTTTGATTTTTCAAAATAACTAAAAGTCCATATAACCTACCTTTACATGTTGGTTATTTCTTAAATAACAAAAATCGACCCAACCATTGGTTTAAACTATTACAAAATAACCTCCTTGGGCAATTGAACCCCAACCTAAAGAATTTCACCCATCCACAATAAGTAGGGAATCCTACACCCCACACAATGGCTTGAAAGAACAATCATTACAACAAAACGTGTCCATGTATGCCAAGTGATTTCACTGGATTTTTAATGAATTCACTTGTTGTAATGAACAAAGACTAATGAAGAAGTGGTGAATTCATTGGTATAATGAACGGGGACTAGTGAATTGCACCCACATTTTGTAACAGTGAATACAACATATTGGGTCCAAAATTAATGTTGGTCATGTTTGTCAACACCTTATTCAACAATACCGTATTTCGAAAAAGAAAATAACCCCCCCATGCAACCATGCAGATTCACCATTCCTTATTCTAACATGAAGTTGCTAAAAACCCCTAATAATCTTACCACATTCGAATATCCCTAACACAACTCTTAAAAATTGAGACTATCGCACATGGTTATGTCGATATGGCTCAAAACATCGTAACATGACAAAATGAACCTAGACATCGTAACGTGAATACATGAACTCTTCACATCACGACATAAAAATGTGACCCCTCCATTTGCGACGTGACAACATGACCAATTCCTTGTGTCACCTCTAGTCCCTATGAATATCTGTTCACACAATTCTTCTCTATTGTTGGTTTTTAAATCAAAACATCTTCTTTAGAGATATTTCTACTTTCATATCAGTGCTAACATATGGGGATTTTGGACTTCAAAATTAACACCTTAATGTTAAGCATTTATGGCCTTGAGGTGGTCAAAAAGCCACAATTTATTGTCAATCACAACCAAGTGACCCATTTTAAAAACTCACTTCATAAACCCAAAACTATCATTATGAAGCAAAAACTTGGAAAGTTTCCTACCATGAAATTAAGGCTATAACTAGTGATTACTACTTACACATCTCCCTCAACTTAATAATCATCCTATCCCCATCAAATGTTTATTGCAACATCAATGCAAATCCCTAGTGTCTCAAGGAGTAGCCTTAACTTTATCATCAATTCAAACAAGTCTCAAGTGTGAGAAATAGTGCCATAATGCAATTCCAAGGCTGAATGCATAGAAGAAAACACCATGTGCATTCCATTAGGGTGTTTTTGAAGGCAAATTTATGGCAATATATAAACACAATCCAAAAGGAAAATTTCGACATGTAAGAGTACAACACTTCAAACAAGGAATTCTTGTCAAAACATTTGGTTTTTCATCAATTGATTGTGAAAGTTTAGTTCCAATGGGGGTCAACAACAACATGTCTCATTTCCTTCCTTGTCCATTGATGCATGAGATTTCAATTGACCACCAATTGTTGGATCAAGAAAACCAACTAAAGATGTTAATCCAATTGTTCTAAATTTCCCTTGTTTCACAACAAATGAGAAGTAGACATTGGTTGTATATTTGGGGTATTAACACATCAAGGGTGTTGGGAAACGCCAAAACTACTATACGAAATTCCAAACTAAAGATAAAACAACATCCAACATGGATGGACATGAACCATGGTAAAACATTGTCATAAATTCAAGCAAGATTTTGGAATCTAACGATCCCACAAGAATTCCAACTGTGTTTTGATGTCCCATGCCATTGAGTTCTAGAAATGAAATATTCCAAAAAAATTTCAAGCTCTAAAACTTGATGCTTGTGCAAATGCTCAAGATCAGGAAGTTGAAGTTCAAGCAAATTGAGGTTTGGTTCCCCAATGAACACTTATGGTCAAGGAATAGGTGATGAATGAATATTCAAAAGTCTAACTTTTGAGGTTCCCATCAGTGGTGCTTATGGGACATGGATAACTAATCAATCTCAATAATAGTAGCTGGTAAATAAAACAATACATTTTTATAACCATGGAGGAACCAATTCTATCTAATAATGCATTCATTTTCCACAACTAAATTTTTAAAAAATTATTTGGGGTTCAATATAACAATCAAAATATTAAACCATAAACCTTAAACCTCAAATAATAAAACTGAAAATGGGAGAAGATTTTAAACTTAAGAAGTGAACAAAAACGAAACATCACAACAAATCTTGTTAGAGTTTTTTTTGCCTTCTTCTTGGGGCAAAAGCACCAATAGTGAATCCATAGATATAGAAGAGGGTAAATGTAACAAAAGATAAATCCATAATGAAATATGTGAATTCATGTTTTTGTGCTTTTGATTTAGAGTGTGATCTATAGTAGACCCAAGGAAAATGTTCTATGTTACACAACTCTTGGCATGTAAACACTTCAATCTACTTCAAATTATATCCATTAAAAAAAAAACCAAGAAATTGTGAAATAGTTGATTGTACGCAAAAAAAGGACAAGCAACATACATAGTTTTGTAAAAGAAAAAGCTTCTAGAAGATTCACTAATTGTTCAAGCAGAGAAAAACATGTAGGGTCCAACTCCCAACATTCATCAGTTAACCTTGTGTGTTCATCTCCCTTCCAATGAATTGCAAGCATTTTATGTAAAAACCTTCAGAGGTTGTCCACTTCTTCTATCCAATAATAACATTGAGGCATAAAATTCGGACCATCGTAAACGACCTAAAATTGCCTAGCTTGGATGTGCTTTTCTATGTGATTTACATCAAAATCATGGAAGTTTGAATCCAAAACTTTTAGTTGCATTGGCCTTTCTAATATTGACACTAGAAGAAAAACAAGTATTTTTGACTAATTTCTATGATTAAATTTGAATTGCAAGCAACATTTGTAACTAAAATCTTTTTAATTGCCTTGGACAAATTGCATGTGATATTAGTTGTAAACAACAAAGGGTATTGAATGAAAGAAAAAATCAACAAATATAAGTTCATCCTTTGACTCCATTGTATATGTATTGTCACATGTAATTAAAATGAAATTATTTTGGTCACCAATGAAGACAAATGATGTATTGCCATGTGTCCCAATATTTTATTATTATTATTATTTTGAAACAATCTAGGACGTTCAATTCAAATGCTTGGATGATATTATATTATGACACATGGCCCAATGTAAATATACCACATGGCACTTTAAAACGAATCTAATAAAAAATATTAATATTAGGTTAATAGGTACATAAGTAACTGTCTACAAACCTAGGTTATATACCTACCTACCTATTTAAGTAAAAGGGTAGGTAGGTAGGTAGGTAGGTCCTACCTTCCTAGGTTAAATACCTACTCATATAAATAGAAACTTAGGTAGATAGGTACATAGGTCGACCTAATTGGGTACGTCAAATTAGGTACCTACCTAGCTAGGTAGATAAGTAGGTTGGGGAGGTAAGTATTTTAGATTGTGCATAATTTGTTTTTTTTGTTTTGGGTTAAGCCTTTTGATTGGCTCATCCCATGTGCACAAATGTTTTAATGTGAAATTGGATGACCACACCCCTTGTTTATATAATGTTCAAAATAAGAATGGAGAATAAACAATATGGGATAAATTTTGAAATTGTAATTTCCTTACAAACTAAATTGTAACTCCAAAATTTTTTTCATGCCTTTTCTTTCTTAGTTTTTATATGTTTAAACAATTCAAGTACATGGTTCCAAATAATTAGATAATCATTTTATTAATAATGCTTAATTTTACATATATTTTAATTATAAACTATAAACTACACACTACAAATATTAAGTATTCATTATCAATTATTTAAATAACTAATAAATTTTCAATATTCAACAAACTAACTATCTAGTAACTCACAAGTTATCAATAAATAATTCATATATAATTAAATAATTAAAATATTTTAAAATATTTTATTACTTTTAAAAATCTAGTCGAATTATAAATCATATAATTAATGTAAAAATAATTTAATTATTATAATTTTTAAATAAATATTTTTAATATTTATTTTCAAATTATAAATAATGAACTAACAGTTGCTATTAAAAAATAAAATTTTACTATTTAAAAATTATAATATTAAAAATTTTCATCAATTACCATATAATTACAATAATTTTTGTAAAAACTTTTATAGGACAAGTAAAATTTTTTTATTCGTAATTATTAACTATAAATACTATAATTTGTTAAACATAACATTAATTTCTATAATTATTATAAAATTACTGTAAAAATATTTATCATCTATGATTAATTCGATAATTTTAAAAATAAGAAAATTTGAATAATAATTCCTGAAATTAAAATCATTAAAATAATTATTTAATCTACATTATAATTTTTTCCAAATTTTAATTCAGAGTTAAAGTTATAAATTACAAATTGTGAATAATTATGTTCAATTAAAAAATAATTATGCACATACTAATTAATTTTTATATGAAGTAATTACAATGATTTTAAAGGAATGTAACATTAATTACAATAATTAATTTCTTTTACTATAAGAATATAAATTATATAATACAAAAATCTATGTTGTAACAATAATTATTTAGCGTAACTTATAATTAATAAAAATAATAATTTATAATTATTTATAAAAGTTTTTTATTATGGATAACACTAATAGAAAAAATCCTTAAAACTTGATCAATAATTTTCTGAATTAAAATATAAATTTTAGATTCCAAAATAGTAACTCATAATTCAAATATCAAAATTTAGATCAAATCAATTTTTTTTGAATTTAAATAGAAAATTTCAGAATTGAAATGTCAATTTTTAGATTCAAATAAAAATATTCAAGATTAAAATGTCCATATTTAAACGCAATTAATAAGTTTTTGAATTGAAACAAAATAATTTTTTGTTTGAATAACAAAATTTCAGAATTCAAATATAATTTTGAGATTCATTATATGAACAATATACATACATATGCATATTTAATGTATACATTATATATGTATATAATTTTAATACATACATTAAAATACACCCCTATGTCATCATAGAATACCTTAAGGATGCTACTAATGGGACATATCAAGCTATTCGTGGATGAAAACAAACCTAAAATCCATCCACCAATAAGATGAAGTTTCCAATAGTTGCATCATAATTGTGGGAATGACCAAAATAGTTGAAATTTGGTTTTATAGTTGCAAATACTTTCAAATTTAATTACAATTGACTACAAGTTGCATGTAGTCGTAAATGGAATGGTTACATTTTTGTTGATTTCTACTAATGTGAAAATGCTTGTGATGATGATTGCCTTAAATTAGTTGTTTCAGGTTGTAGCACTCTTCTCACCTTTTTAAGAGGAAGAGGTGTTGGGGGTGCTTGGGATAATGACAATCTTAAAGCAATTGTTTGAGGTTACAATAATCCTTTCATCTTCTAAGGAGGAGGAGGTTTATCAGGCACAACCTCCTTGAAACCACCCTTTTAGCTTTTGCTTGTTTATGATTGCTACAAAAATATCAAAAGTTTGCTTCACTAAGGTTTCCAATGTACTTTTGTTTTGCAACTCTTTCTTGTGCCTCCGTAACTCTTTCTCTTGTCTTTGCAACTCATTCTCCTTCTTTTTATCTTTTCTCCTTGTTTTTTTTTCACCCCCCAACTCCTTTTCCTTCTTCTCCTTTTTTCGCTTCATCTCCTCACCCACCAATACATTTCCAACCACATCATTTGTTTGCCCCATTCCCACCACATTGCCCACAGAAGTAGCCCCAGTTCCCTTCTCTTGGGTGTGGATGGGATCATTAAAATGGAAAGAGGTGGTTGTGTTCAACTCAACATTTGTGGTAGGAGTCGTAGGTGGCACAATGTTAATAGGACTTGTAGGTGGCACACTACTTTCACCGTTAGTAGGAGTTATAGGTGGCACATTGCCATATCGTCTTTAGTACTCCATGTGGCCCCACTTCCCTTCCAAACTTTTTACAATAGCAATTAGCGTCGAATGTCATATGCATTTCTCTTTTCAACATCTATTAGAATGTTAAGTACATCCCCAATGAACTTGAATGTTATTTCACCCATTGCATATTTGTTCTTTTCTAGATGTAAGAACAAAGTTAATTTTCGGTATTGTTGCCAATGAGGCTCTTGTCAACACCTTCTTCCACTTGTAATCAACATTTAAAGGATGTTTACATGCATAAAAAACCTAATGCAATACTTTAAATACAACAAAATAGGGGAAAAAAACGACAAATTAAATTAATTAATAATGAATACTTATTTGAAGGATTGCATACCAATGCATCAAATTTGTTCCAAACATCACCTCAGCAGTCATGAAAACCATAACAAATGCATGTAATTGATGAAGACCCTCTTATTTTGGGAATAGGGCATGTGCATTGTTCAAACTAGTTTTCATTCCTAGGAAATCATGGACACAACCTTGTTTACAACACTTTCTCTTGCCAAAACAACTTCATCCTTCTTGTTACAGTCCATTCTAACCTTGTTTCTAACATACATTTCAAATCAACAACAATTATAATTTGAAATCATCATCTCACTATTGTTAACATACAAAAACAACCTCATTACACATTCGACAACAAAGAATGAGGGCATGAGATTGCAAATTTAGAATAAGAAGAAGAAAATGTTCTCTCAAAATTTCACACACTTCCATTTTCTCACTAAAGTGACATACCACTTGCTTGAAGATAACAACTAAACAACATGTGCAGCACCTTAGAATATGTAAAACCCAAAATTCAAATGGAACAAAAACAACCTTACACATTCAACAACAAAAAATGATGGCAACAGATTGCAAATTAAGAACAAGAAGAAAAAAATGTTTTCTCAAAACTTCACAAACACACCCCCATTTTCTCACTAGATTGACATCCCACTTGCTTGAAGATAACATACCAAACAACAACCCATAGCACCCCAAAATATGTAAAACCCATAATTTCAAATGGAACAAAAACACACCTTTCTTTAGCTTCAATATCTTATTGTTGCTATTTTGTAGTAATCTCCTCCAACTTGGCATAGTTTTTCCTTTATGTTTTTCATTTGAAACTACAACAATCAAACTAGCACTTCATTAGGTGCTCAAATGTAAATGTTCAAAGTGCATATCACTTGGACATGTGAGAATTTCAAAAGCCTCCACCAACAACTAAGAAGGTGTCATATTATCCCTTCATCACAAAAAACAATGACAAATTGCAATGATTGCCTATCATTTCATCGGCATCCTTAGTTTTTATTACAATTCCAAAAGCAACATGAAGCAACATAAACCAAAAAAAAAACTCATAAGCCAAGTTTACAAGGTGTAAAAACCATCATCACTTTCACCATGAAAAGGAATGACAAAACCATTATACAACTATAGTTTAAGGTACTTCCATCTTTTAATAAAAACGAAAACTTTTAAAATGTTTCAGTTTTTTTTTTGTTCCACCAATGAAAATGGCTCATTGTGAAAAAAAAGGTGGGGAGCGGTGTGGGGGGAACTTGGGAGGAAACACCCATCTAATTAAACAAAAGGATGAATAAATACCCTAGAAAGATGAAAACACACCCCCCCCCCCCCCCCCCCCCCCCCCCCACCCACCACCACCACCCACTAAATCATATCACACATACACATATATTTAAATTTTTTTTGTTTTTTTTAAATTTATCATTTTTCTTTTTTAATATTTAATTT
>Ga0116227_10000257_pt1 | contig 96848 bp, 88 predicted proteins | sample S1TSphgellanicum_FD_89693 | JGI IMG/M metagenome (GOLD analysis project Ga0116227, IMG submission 89693) | Host-associated microbial communities from peat moss isolated from Minnesota, USA - S1T2_Fb - Sphagnum magellanicum MG | ecosystem: Host-associated > Plants > Peat moss > Unclassified... | reverse complement strand
TAATTGGGAAAGACCGCATCAAGGCATTAATGGCAAAAAACCTATCGATATGGCATCCCTAAATAACAAATAAAAACATCTGATTCTGTCCGCGAATTACGTAACCCTTACAGCAATGACAAATTTTTTATAGCACAAAGCCCGAAGAAAATCTTCGGGCTTTGTCCGTTTTTATCCTGATCTGCAAATTGCAACTACTGGCTAATCGGCCTACCCGCTTTGTTAAGCGTGCCGTTGGTGAACAGGGTTGGTGTTACTTTTTTAACATCGCCCTGGTAAACCCACATAATGCTGCCAATGTATTTTTTAAAGGCATCGTTAACTTGTGCTAATGTAACTGCATTTACTTTCGTCACCAGTTTGTTAACGCGGGCCCAATCGCCAAATAAAACTTCGTTAGCCACTAACGATCCGGCTTGCGCGCTGTTGGTTTCGTTACGCATGTAAAACGAAGTCAGGTAGGTGGCTTTCATGTTCTTTAACTCTTCGGCAGTGAAACCCTGGGTTTTGGTTTTATCAACCAGTTGATCAAACACGGCAATGTATTTATCGGGCTGGGTAGTGCTCACCATAATTTTTGAAACCGATGTTGAACCCGGTGCAAAAGCAATCTGCGGAGCGTAAGATAATCCGTTATTGGTACGCACCTCTAAAAAGTGACGATCGTAAAAAATACGCATTGCCAGCATAAAGGCTTCAAAATCAGGCGCGCCGGTTTGCGGGCCGCTGGTAATTCCCTCTACGTAGTTGGTAGCCAACTCGCGCGGATCGGTTTTAAACGTGCTTTTATACGCGCGGAAAAAGGATTTGGCAAGGGTGAAAGGCGCGCCCTGTTTAAGACCGCCAACAATGCCGCGCACTTTAGCTTCAATGGCTGCTTTATCTAAATCGGCCACTATCACAATCACCATGCGCGATTTGGTTAATATGCTGTTGTAATAAGCTTTAACATCGGCAACATTTAGCGCGCTAACGCTCTCAGTAGTGCCAGATGGGTTGATAGCAAACGAGCGACCTTCAAAAGCCGTTTTCATTGCAAAATTATCTATCGCAAAATCCGGAGATGATTCCTGATTTTTGATATTTGTTAATGCGTTTTGCTTAACAATGGCAAATTCCTTCTCATCAAACTTAGGCTGGGTTATAGCTTCGGTGTACAAAGGCCATACCTTATCCAAATCCATTTTAAGGCAGGTCATGCTAATGGTAGAATAATCTTTGCTTGCGCCGCCGCCTACCGATGCATTTAATTTATCGAGTTTATTTTTAAAGGTATTTTTATCGTTTTTCAAGGTACCGCACTCGCTCAGGCTGGTCATTGCTAACGATTCTATACCGGCTTTTGCTGCGGTGTAGTTTTGCACGCCGCCTTTAATCACAGTAATTACCTCTACAATATCGTTACCGCTGGGTTGTACAATTACTTTTACGCCGTCAACCATCATATCGTAAGGTTTTTGGGCGCTGGCCATTTTTATGCTGAATATTGATGCTGTTAGTAACAGCAAATACATACGCTTTTTCATTTCTTTTTAAAATTTAAAATTACTTGGCTACAAAAAACGAGGCCACATTTAATTGTTTATTCACTTCGGGCTTCAGGATAATGCCTGAGATCATCGGTTTACCGGTAAGGTAAGTATCCACATAGCGCTTAATATCGGCACGTGTTACTTTCTGATAGTTATCGGTAAGGTCGGTATCGTAGTTAAACGATGTACTGGCCCAGTTAAAGCTAAGCTGGCTTGGTAACGATGATGGTTTCTCTTTTGCGTAGCTATCATCGCGCAGCAAAATTGCTTTGGCATCGGCCAGTTGCTCGTCGGTATAATAATTAGGGTCGCTCCATAAGGCTATCTGCTTCATAGTTTCATCGTAACATTCTTTTAATTTGGCAGGGTTAGGTATTACGGTTGCCATAATAGCGCCCGGATATTTACCGGTTTGGTAGCTGAAGTTTGTACCCAAAGCTAAACCCTTATCAACTAAACCCTGGCTCCATTTAGATGAGTTTAACCCTACTATTTTAGAGAAAACATCAGCAGCTATGGTACTGGCCGAATCTGTAAGGTACGATGGACCGATCCAACCGAAATCCATTACCGGGGTTTGGGCAATGGTTGATTCTTTTACAAACGCATAGTTCTTTTCAATTGGCTTGAACGGCGGGATAGGGAATTTCACCAACGGATCGAAACCGCTGTTTGCCCAGCTGCCAAAAATATCTTCGGCCAGTTTAAATGCTTTGTTATGGTCAACATCGCCGCAAATGGTCAGTAAACTATTGTTAGGGAAGTAGTATTTGTTTTTGATGACCATCATCTTCTCGGGCGTGGCCGTATTGATGATCTCGTGAATCCCGATAGGGCTTTTGCGGGTGAAGTTATCGCCCCACATGTATTTATTTAAATCGTTATACAGCAAAAAGTACGGGTTACTTTCGTTCCGCTGAAACTCGCCATCAACCACGGGGCGCTCTTTCTGCATATCCTCTACCTGGTAAATAGGGAACTGGATGCACGAGTTTAGAAACTTTAAACCACCTTTTAAACTATCGGCATTGAAGGTGAAAAAGTAGTTTACACGTTCGGTGCCGGTAGTACCGTTAAATACCGCGCCAAGGTCCTGCACGCGTTTCAATAATTTCTCCTGGGTAGGATAATCTTTATTAGCCTTAAAAAACATGTGTTCGAACAGGTGCGAAAGGCCGCTGTACTCGGGGCCTTCGGTGTAAGCGCCGTTCTTTACCGCAATTTCTATAGTGGCCAAAGGCACTTTGTGATTTTCAATCACCACCACTTCCAAACCGTTAGGTAGTTTTTTCCAAAAATAGCCCGGTTTTAACCGCGGCTGGGCTTTTACAGCTATTGCGCTAAGCAAAATAAAGCCGCTTAGTGCAAATACTTTTGTAAGTTTTAAGGTCATACTTATGCTCTTTAATTTATAGAGCCCAAGGTAGTGAAAATTGTAACATTAAGGTGACGGCGTGGGCTGTTGATGTGAATGATTTTTTTGACTCTACATTGTCATTGCGAGGTACGAAGCAATCGCGAGCTATACGGAGCCGCTTTGCGTATACGCGATTGCCTCGTACCTCGCAATGACAAAATGGTATAAAAAAAGACCAGCCGCAATGCGACCGGTCTTTAAAAAATTTGTCATTTCGACCAACGGGAGAAATCTTATACGCGAGATAAGCAGCGTCGCTTTGTTTATTGTATAAGATCTTTTCCCTTCGGTCAAGAGATAGTTCTCCTATCGTCGAAATGACAAAGGGGAATTATTATGCGTAAGTAACTTCCAAAGTAATTGGAACGTTCAGCGCTTTAGATATAATGCAATTTGCTTTGGCGCCTTCGGCAATCTCGTTAAATTTTGCTTCGTCAACACCTTCAATTACGCTGGCCTTTAAGTTTAGAGCGATACCCGTGATGCTTAAAGCCTGCATATCCAGATCAAGGATAGCATCGGTAGTTAAATCGCCTGGGGTGAAACCAGCCTGGGTTAAAGCGGCACCTACTGCCATGGTGAAACAGCCTGCGTGTGCAGCTGCAATTAATTCTTCGGGGTTGGTACCGATACCATCGGCAAAACGGGTTTTAAACGAGTATTGAGTTTTGTTTAATACGGTGCTTTGGGTAGTAATTTCGCCCTGACCGGCCTGTAAAGTACCGTTCCAATGTGCATTTGCTGTACGTTTCATAGTTTTTTTGTTGATTTAAGATTATATGCGAATGTGATTAATTAAACACAAATTTCATCAATTGATTTTTCTGATTTTTTCACCTTTGTTAAAAACCCGGAAATTATATAACAATCTTGCCTTTAAGCTTTAGGCCGTTTAGCCCGCTCGTATTGTTCAGGCCATTTCAGGTCATCGTAGCCCAGTTCGTTGGCCGCCCTTAGCGGGAAGTATGGGTCGCGCAGTAATTCGCGGGCCATCAGTATCAGGTCGGCCATGCCTTCCTCTAAAATATTTTCGGCCTGCTGGGCGTTGGTGATCATACCAACTGCGCCGGTGGCAATACCGGCTTCGCGACGGATTTGATCGGCAAATTGCACCTGGTAACCCGGACCAACCGGAATTTTAGCCAGTACATTGCCCGCGGTTGAAGTGTCTATTACATCCACACCTTTCTCCTTCAGTAATTTGGCTAACTGTACCGATTCGGTGATGTTCCAGCCGCCTTCGGTCCAGTCCGTTGCCGAAAGGCGAACAAAAAAGGGCAGATCATCCGGCCAAACCTGTTTCACCTCGTCTATAATCTCTAACAGTAAACGCACGCGATTTTCAAACGCGCCGCCATACTCATCGGTACGGTGATTGCTCAGCGGTGATAAAAATTGGTGAATTAAATAACCATGCGCACCATGCAATTCAATCAACTTAAACCCGGCTTGCAAAGCGCGGGCGGCGGCAGCTTTAAAATCGGCTTTAACTTTTTCAATACCGGCTTTGTCCAGTTCAAGTGGCGCTTCCTCCCCATCCGCGAAAGCGATAGCACTTGGACCTACCGTTTTCCAACCATTCGGCTGATCAGACGGGATTTGTTTACCGCCCAGCCAGGGCTGTATGTGACTGGCCTTACGGCCTGCATGAGCTAATTGCGTACCGGCAACAGCGCCATTTGCGTGGATAAAATCCGTAATCTCTTTTAGTTTGGCAATATGTTCGTCTTTGTAAATACCTAAATCGGCAAAGCTGATGCGGCCTTCGGGCGATACGGCTGTTGCCTCGGTAATAATTAAGCCTGCACCGCCAGTAGCGCGGCTGCCCAGGTGGACTAAATGCCAGTTATCGGCAAAGCCATCGGTACTTGAATATTGACACATTGGCGATACTACGATACGGTTTCGCAACTGAACGCTTTTTATTTGGTAGGGTGTAAATAATATAGGAGCCATAGATCAAATGTAGGATAAGAAACCTTGTTTTAGAGTTATGGTTTTGTCATTTTAGTTTTGGGTATGGTATCAGGCAGCAAAGCATATCTTGTACAAGTAGGCGCTATGCTTTTAAAAAATGTTAAAAAAATAAAAATATCGCACAAAACATCTACCTTTCTTCTTCCAATTTAAACCATCAGTTACAATTAATGCAAAGCGTTGTTAAACACCTTAAAAAGTCGATTTTTTTATTGTTTTTAATTGTTCTTCATAGCTTTTTGGCGAACGCACAATCCTCTCTAACTATCAGCGGCGTTGTGCTTGATGAACAGGGAGCGCCATTACGTGCGGCGACAGTGTTCATTAACGGATCGACCAAAGTAACCCTCGCCGATGACGAAGGGAAATTCATATTTCAAAACACGCCGCCCGGCAGCTACCAGGTATCGGTACAAATGTTAGGGCATTATCCGGCCACGCAGGATATAACCGTGACCGAAAAACCGGTGGACATCAAAATCTGGCTAAAAGTAAAGCCAACCGTTTTAAAAGAAGTGGTGGTAGGCGAACGCAACACTAACACCGAATTTTACAAGCTGTTTAAGCAGGAACTTTTGGGCATGACCGAGAACGGACAAAGCTGTATGCTATTAAACCCTGAAATAGTAAGCCTTAACGCCAACAAACAATTTTTAAACGCCGATGCCGACGATTTTTTGGTGGTGATAAACAAGCGGCTGGGGTATCGCATCCGTTATCAATTAAAATACTTTAAGCACTACCGGGGTAGCAACTACAGCAGCATTGCCGGCGATGCCGTATTTGAAGAACTATGGGGCACCGACGAAATGAAAAAAGAATGGGCCCAAAACCGCGCCGAAATTTATAAAGAATCGCTTCGCCACTTTTTGCGGGCGGTTTACAAAGGCACGGTGTTAAAGGAAGGTTTTGTGGTACATGAACTTTATCCCGCCCCGCCAATTTACAACAATCCCGACTTTCTGTATATCGGCAACCATCCCGTAAATTTTGATACGCTGACAAGGGTGGTAGATACTGCTTATAAAGAGTTTCATTTTAAATCGCTTTATGCCAACTACGACCCGGTCGAGGCGCTGGCGATGAAGTATCAATATGATTCGTTCCAGGTAAAACCGGTTAAACGTGCGGTAACCAGTATACTGATAGAACTACAGGACAAACCCGTCTTAATTGATCGAGCCGGTACCTGCGTTAACTGTGGTATGCACCTAAACGGTAAATGGGGTCTACAACGCTTAGGCGACCAACTGCCAAGTGATTATGAGCCGGATAAACCGCCAAAATAATGATCGGGCTTGTAAAAGCAATTAGGCAAACCCAATTGGTAATCACAAAATAAAAACCTATATTCCATCCAAACGTTCAACCGGAAATAGCTTTGTTAATTTGACTACCTACACTACCCTGATAATTTTAAGCGCGCTGGTAATTTTTTCTTACCTGTTCGATCTCATTGCCGGCAAAACCAAAATCCCTTCGGTTATCCTGCTGCTTTGCCTGGGCATTGTGCTGAAACAGGTGGTTGTTTATTTTAATATCACCATTATTAATTTTCAACTCATCCTGCCCATGTTGGGGACGTTGGGCTTGATCCTGATTGTTTTTGAAGGGGCTTTAGAATTAAAATACAGTCCGGGTAAAAACGCCGTGATTAAAAAATCTTTCTTCTCGGCGCTCACCATTTTGCTGGTTAGCGCTGCCTTAATCACGGCCATCATTCAATACATCACGCATCAGGATCTTTATCATTGCCTGGTTAATGCTATTCCGTTTTGCGTGGTGAGTTCGGCTATTGCCATACCATCGGCGGCCAATATCAGTAAAGAGAAAAAGGAGTTTGTAATTTACGAGTCGTCTTTTTCAGATATCCTGGCGGTGATCCTTTTTAACTTTGTCATCAGTCACCGGCAGTTTAATGTAGGCGCTTTTGTTGGCTTGGGCGCCGAGCTAACGGTCATTATTTTATTCGCGATAGCGGCCTGCGTTTTCCTGCTTTATTTGATTGGGCGCATTACCCATCATATTAAATTTTTCCTTATTATCTCACTGCTAACGCTGGTTTACGCCATCGGACAATCGTATCATTTATCATCGCTGATTATTGTATTATCGCTGGGTTTGTTCCTCAACAATGCCGATCAAATCCCGTTCGACTGGTTTAAAAAGCACTTTATTTACAAAGGCCTCCCACACGATTTAAAGCAACTGTTCCAGCTCTCGGCCGAAAGCGCCTTCCTGATGCGGACCTTCTTTTTTGTGATCTTCGGCTTCAGTATGGATATTAACGAATTGCAAAAAGTGCCGCTGTTAATTAGCGGCGGATTAATTTTGCTGGCCATTTACGTGGTCAGGTTTATTTACATTAAACTGGTATCTAAAACCGACTTGCTGCCCGAATTATTTTTGATACCGCGTGGCTTGATCAGCGTGTTGCTGTACTACAACTTGCCTAAAGATCTGCGCATTGCCGGGGTAGAAACCGGCTTGTTGTTTGTAGTGGTTTTAGGGACCAGCATTATTATGAGTTTGGGCTTACTGGCCAGTCGCCGGGCGGGGGCTAAGTCTGAAGCCATTGGTAAGGAGTCGGAAGTCTGAGGCGCGTCATAATTTGTTCTGTACTTTTCCACACCTCATTCATACCTATCGTTTTTTAATAAATTTGTTATCCGCAAACGATACTGTGCGATAGATAACAAACTATGCCCGATTTTTCTCATTTACACGTACATACGCAGTTTTCCCTTTTAGACGGGGCTGCCGATATTGGCAAGCTTTACAAAAAAGCCGCTGCCGATGGCATGAAGGCTTTGGCCATTACCGACCATGGTAATATGTTTGGCGTGTTTAAGTTTGTGGCCGAGGCCAGCAAGCACAACGTAAAGCCTATTGTAGGTTGCGAATTTTACGTGGTAGAAGATCGGCATAAAAAACAGTTCACTAAAGAGAATAGAGACGTGCGCCGTCACCAGCTATTTTTAGCTAAAAACGCGCAGGGCTATAAAAACCTGGTTAAACTTTGCTCGCTGGGTTATATGGAAGGTTTGTACAGCAAGTGGCCCCGTATTGATAAGGAATTGATCCTGCAATATCACGAGGGATTAATTGCCACCACCTGCTGTATAGGAGCATCGGTACCGCAAACTATTTTAAAAGGTACCGAAGAAGAAGCCGAGAAAGAATTTAAATGGTGGCTGGATCTGTTTGGCGAAGATTACTACATCGAGCTGCAACGTCACGAAATAAACGAGCAAACCATCATTAACAACACGCTGCTTAAATACGCTAAAAAGCACAACGTAAAAGTAATTTGCTCTAACGATTCGCATTACGTAGATCAGCAGGATAGTAACGCGCACGATATTTTGCTGTGCGTAAACACCGGCGATATGCAAAGTACGCCCATAGCTACCGACGAAGAAGGTGGCAAGGGCTATCGCTTCGGATTCCCTAACGATCAGTTTTATTTTAAAACACAGGCCGAAATGGGTAAACTGTTTCACGACCTGCCCGAATCGTTAGACAATACCAACGAGATTGTTGATAAGGTAGATGTGCTGAAGCTGAAACGTGATATCATGCTGCCCAACTACCCCATCCCCGATGAATTTAAAATTCACAGCGGGCCTGAATCAGACGTACTGAACCAGTGGGAATACCTGAAACACCTGACTTACACCGGCGCCAAGGCAAGGTATATCGATATCAGCCTGGAAGCACAGGAACGGATAGATTTTGAGTTGTTCACCATCCGTACCATGGGTTTTGCCGGGTACTTTTTAATTGTAGCCGATTTTATTAAGCACGGTCGCGATATCGGCGTATTTATTGGTCCGGGTCGTGGTTCGGCAGCAGGATCGGTGGTGGCTTACTGTACAGGGATCACCAATATCGATCCGCTGAAGTACAATTTACTGTTTGAGAGGTTCCTGAATCCCGATCGTAAATCGATGCCCGATATCGATACCGATTTTGATGATGAAGGTCGCCAAAAGGTAATTGACTACGTGGTTGATAAATACGGTAAAAACCAGGTAGCCCAAATTATCACCTACGGTAGTATGGCCGCCCGTACCAGTATACAGGATGTGGGCCGCGTACTGGATATGCCGCTGAGCGATGTAAACATGATTAAAAAGCTGGTGCCCGATACGCTGGGCATCACCCTGAAGCAGGCCATTGAGCAGGTGCCCGAGTTACAGGAAATTTATAAAGCCAACACCCTGCAAGGCACCGTACTGCGCGAGGCTGAAAAGCTGGAAGGATCGGTACGGAACACCGGTGTACACGCGGCGGGTATCATCATTGCCCCTGATGATTTAACCACCATTGTACCGGTGGCCACGGCCAAAGATTCGGACCTGCTGGTTACCCAGTACGATGGCCGTGTAATTGAAGATGCCGGCGTTATTAAGATGGACTTTTTAGGTCTTAAAACGCTGACCATTATTAAAGGTGCGTTAAGGCTCATCAAACAAAACCATGGTTTGGAGTTTGATATCGATCTGCTGCCGCTTGATGATCAGCTAACTTTTGAGCTTTACCAGCGCGGCGATACCAACGGTACTTTCCAGTTTGAAAGTGACGGGATGCAAATGTACCTGCGCGATTTAAAGCCCGATAAGTTTGAAGACTTAATTGCCATGAACGCGCTTTACCGCCCTGGCCCAATTGAGTATATCCCCAGCTTTATTAACCGTAAACACGGCCGCGAAGCCGTTAGTTACGATTTGCCCGACATGGAAGAATACCTGGCCGAAACCTATGGTATTACCGTGTACCAGGAGCAGGTGATGCTTCTATCGCAAAAGCTGGCTGGCTTTAGCAAGGGCGATGCCGACGTTTTACGGAAGGCCATGGGTAAAAAGCAAATTGAGGTACTGAATAAAATGGAAGCCCAGTTTATGGATGGGGCTATGGCCAAAGGCCACCCTAAAGATAAACTGACCAAGGTTTGGACCGACTGGAAGGCCTTTGCCCAGTACGCGTTCAACAAATCGCACTCTACCTGTTACGCGCTGGTGGCTTATCAAACCGCCTGGCTAAAGGCCCACTACCCTGCCGAATACATGGCATCGGTATTGAATAACCAGAACAGTATAGATAAGATCTCTTTCTTTATGGAAGAGGCGCGCCGTATGGGAATCCCGGTTTTAGGCCCGGATGTGAATGAGAGTGATAATGCCTTCGCCGTAAACAAAAAAGGCGAGGTTCGCTTTGGCTTAACCGGCGTAAAAGGCGTTGGTGATAAAGCCATAGAAAGCATTATTGAAGAGCGTGATGCCAACGGCCCTTATAAATCGGTATACGATTTTGCGCAGCGCAGCAATGTACGGGCGGTGAATAAAAAATCGTACGAGAATTTGGTGTATGGCGGCGCTTTTGATGGGTTTGGCATCCGCCGTGCGCAATTTTTTGCCAAGACAGAGAACGGCTTACTAACAGGTATAGAGCGGCTGATTAAATACTCGAACGATTATCAGAATACACAAAACAGTTCGCAATCGTCGTTATTTGGCGGCGGAAGTGATATTGCATCCTTTATACCTGAGCCAGCCATGCCCGAAATGGAAGAATGGCCATTGATAGAGCGGTTGAAGTACGAAAAAGATGTGATTGGTATTTACCTGACCGGGCACCCCTTAGATAATTACAGGCTGGAAATGAAACGGTATTGCAATGCCACAGTTTCTGATTTAAAGATAATGCAAAAAGCCCGATCGGCAGAAGGTGGCGAAGAGGTAATGACTGCCTTTGCTAACCTGCGTAAACAAGGCGAATTATGCATTGGCGGACTAATGGCCAACGTGCAGCATAAAACTACTAAAACGGGTAAACCCTTCGGCACTTTTGTGTTGGAAGATTACAACGACAACTACGAGTTTGCCTTGTTTGGCGATGATTATATTAAGTTTAAAAACTTACTGGGCACCGGCTATTTTGTACAGGTACGCGGAAGTATTGAAGAGAAATTTCGCCAGAAAGATAACTGGGATTTGCGCATTAATACCATTAATCTGCTTGATGAGTTGCGGGATAAACTGACCAAATCTATCACCGTTATTTTAGATCTTTTCTCGCTAAGCGATAAACTACTGAACGATTTGCATACGATGATCCAGGTGAATCAGGAAAAATATCCCAACAAAAATTGCACCCTCCGTTTCCAGGTGCGCGACCGGGAAGAAGCTCTGCTGGTTGAACTACCATCAAAAAGCTATAAAGTAAACCCAAGCGACGACCTGCTGGAAGAGATCCAAAACCTGACCAGCATGGAAGCGGTGTTGGCGTAATAAAATATCTTGTCATTTCGACCAACGGGAGAAATCTTATATAGGCGAAAAGTCTGCTCGTATAAGATTTCTCTCTACGTTCGAAATGACAAAATTATACCTGAATACTAAACGTTTCTCCCCTCAATCATCTTAAAGAACTGATCGCGGTAGGTATCTCCTACGGGGATTACTTTATCGCCGATGAAAATGCGGGAGCGTTCGATGCTGTCAATCTTATTAAGGGCTACGATGTATGATTTATGCACGCGTACAAAATGGCGTTCGGGCAAGGCATCTTCCATCTTCTTCATGTTTTGCAGGGTAATGATGCGCTCGGCCGTAGTGAAGATGGAGATATAATCTTTCAGGCCTTCAATGTAAAGGATATCGTGCAGGTAAACTTTCTGAATTTTATGCTCGGTTTTAACAAAGATAAAATCGTGCGAGAAATCGTCCTGCTGCTGTACCGGTGCTGCAGCTACTACAGTCTCGACAACTGGCGCAGCAGCAGATGGTTGGATAATCCCCTGCGCCTTTTGGGCCGATTTAAAAAACCGGTCGAACGCGATGGGTTTTAACAGGTAATCTATCACATCCAGTTCGTAACCTTCTAAAGCGTATTGCGGGTAGGCTGTGGTGAGGATAACCTTGGCTTTACCGTTTGAGATCTTCAGGAACTGAATACCGGTTAACTCGGGCATTTGCACATCCAGGTATACCAAATCTACACCGCCGCCCTGTACAACTGTGAGCGCTTCGATAGGGTTAGTGGTGGCTTTAACCAGCGTTAAAAAAGGGATCTTAGAAATATAATCTTCAATGATGTGTAGCGCCAAAGGCTCATCATCAACTACCAGGCATCTGATCATGCTATAAAATTAATGATAATTCACAAGTATAGGTATCCGCATCGTCGTGTATTTCCAGATTATATTTATCCGGGTACAACAAATCAAGCCGGCGCCTAACGTTACTTAAACCTATCCCGCCTATAGAGTCGCGGTTGTTCAGGTGTTTTTTATTCTCCATATAAAACGACAGGTGCCCATCGGCCACGTTAATCAGGAGTTTAATAGGATGTTCGGGATTATTAGCCACGCCGTGTTTAAAAGCATTCTCTATAAAAGGAATCAGCAACAGCGGAACAATGCGTTGGTTGGTCACGACTCCGTTTACTTCCAGATCAATAAAGGCATTCTTCCCAAACCGGATCTTTTGCAAATCGATATAGTTTTGCATGTAGGTGATCTCTTTTTCCAGATCTACCTTGTTATCGTTACACTCATAAAGCATATACCGCATAATCTCCGATAGCTTCAGGATGGCATCGGGCGTGGTTTCTGATTTTTGATAGGCTAACGAGTAAATACTGTTTAACGAGTTAAATAAAAAATGTGGATTGATCTGCGATTTTAGGAAAGCCAGCTCGGCTGTCAAGCGTTGATTTTCCAAGTCGCGCTGCACGCGTTCGTTGGTAAACCAGTCGGCGGTAAATTTTAGCAATAGGCTAAAAATCACAAACAGGATACTGGTGAAGAAAGTCTTAAAGAAATAAGGCAAGAACACCAATACCTCTTTATCCGATTTCATGTTTTTGATATGCGGATGCAGGATGGTCCAAAATTGAGCGGCCACGCAATACTTAATCAGCCCGATACCGATCAGCGAAACAGCCACCCCGGTAAAGTATAAAGCGTAACGTTTATTATTATTTAAAAACCGGGGAATCAGGATCAGGTAGTTGATATAAAACAGCGCGATGTTAACTACCCCAAACACACCGAATGCTACCAGCAGGGTTTTAAGCGGGATCAGGTCTGAACTGTGCGCCAAAAAAACCAAGCCTGCAGTGCAGCTTATCCAAACAAGGGCATGCCAAAATATTTTCCAGCCTTTTTTCATTGAGATAAATGTAACATTATGCCAATTAATTGCTCTAACAATTATATATAGCCCTGCTATTTATCGATGAACTGGCATTTATTCCCGATAAACAGGCTATATTAGCTATCAAACCGTTTGGTACAGCTATTTACCCGTTCATCTACAATTGCGGGCAGTTGGTCTAAATGATTTTAGCGGGTTAAACCATTGGTGTTTATTTGTATCATCACAAACAATCACAACACCATGAAAAAGTTAATTTCAAACTCAAACCCCTTTATCCTGATACTAATACCGGTATTATTTGCCTTAGTAATAGGTGTTAGCTACCAGTTTGAACAAAAAACAAAAATTGAAATGGGTCAATTAAATGTTAAGCAGTCTACGTCGCTATTTGTTAAAGGTGTAAGCCTTGTAAAAACAGTTTGCGGCGTAGCAAAACAAAACGTATGGTAATAGAAACCAACAACCTAACCTTTAACTTTGGCAACCAAACGGTTGTCAAATCCCTATCGTTACAAGTGCCCGAGGGCAGTATATATGGTTTTCTTGGCCCTAACGGCGCCGGGAAAACCACTACCATAAAATTATTGCTTAATCTGCTGCAAACGCAGAGCGGCGATATCAAAATATTCGGGCTGGATTACCAGCACCACCGCACACAAATTTTAAAGCAGGTAGGTTCGCTGATAGAGCAGCCTGCTATTTACGGTCATTTAACCGGTCGCGAAAACCTGATTAACCGCGCGCAGCTACTACAGATCCCCCATAGCCGGGTAGATGAAATGCTGGACCTGGTTAAACTCACCAATGCCGCCGGCAAAAAAGCCAGCAATTACTCGTTAGGGATGAAACAGCGCTTAGGTATTGCCCTGGCCATGCTGTCGGACCCGAAACTGCTGATGCTGGATGAACCGACCAACGGACTGGATCCAAACGGGATCATTGAGATTCGCGAGCTGTTAGTCCGCCTGGTGAGTGAGCATAAAAAAACCGTATTTATATCAAGCCACCTGCTGGCCGAGATTGAGAAAATGGCTACCCACGTAGGTATTATCAATTTTGGCGAGTTACTGTTTCAGGGCGAAATTAAAGAGCTGCAATCCATCAGCCAGCCTATGGTTTTAATTGAAACCAGCAGCACGGTCGATGCGGCTAACCTGCTAACTAAAAACGCAATTGAGGTGATTGAGGTGAAGAATGAATCTATCTTAGTCGCCTTTAAATCAAAAGAAAATACCGCGCAGATTAATAACCTGCTTAACCAGAACGGGTACCCGGTTTACAGCATCCACAAGGTGCAAAAAGACCTGGAGAAATTATTTTTAGACATTACCAAAGCACCGGCCCGATGAAAGGTTTTTTATTATCACTCCAATCCGAATTTTTTAAGAGCCGCAAAACCTTAGGTTTTTGGGCGGCCATCATTATGCCGGTGCTGATATGTACACTGGTTTTTTTTGGGATGTACAGCAATGTTCCTAAGTTGATAAAAATGCCCGGACTAAGCGGGATGCTGATGTGGCGCCTATACTCGGGCGGGATCTTAAATGTGATGGGCTTTTTGCTGCCCTTCTTTATTATCCTGGTAGCTTATTCTATTAACAGTGTAGAACATAAGGCCGATACCTGGAAAACGCTTTTCAGCTTGCCTATCTCTAAATGGGCCGTATATGCAGCTAAGTATTTTTATACCATGCTGATGATTTTGCTTTGCCTGGTGCTGTTCCTGTTGCTCACCATAGCTACAGGTAATTTATTAGGCATGCTAAAACCTGAATTAAAACTGGCCGATTTCCACATGGAATGGGCGCTGACGCAGGTTTACACCAAACTATTCCTGGCATCGCTGGGCATCTTATCTATTCAGTTTTTGCTGAGCCTGGTTTGGTCGGATTTTTTAAAGCCGATGGGGATTGGTTTTGTATGCACCGTTGCCGGGATGATTTCGGTTGGCCTGCAATGGGATTACGCCTACCTGGTACCATATTCACACCCCATGATGGCGCTGAGCAGCATGGGCCTGCGCAACCAGCGCGGCCAAAAAATGAAACTGGAATTTTTTGTAGATCTGTTTACCAAAGATCTGTACGTTGGCCTTGCTGTTGGCGTAGTGGTGTTTATTGCCGGATATTATATTGTGCAGAAGAAGAGCGTGAAATAATTCTCACGTAGAGCCAGATAATTATCTGGCTGTTTTTGATGGCAAATAGAAAGCCAGATAATTATCTGGCTCTACGTGTGGTAATTCTTTTATATCTCCAACGTCGTTATCCCCCCCATCCGAATAATACGGATTCCGTTGGCAACTGTGGCGAGCGCACAGCCGATACCAACAACGGGGTTTGGCCAGTAGGCTGGCACGCCCTGGTAAACCAGTCCGTAACCTACAACAGCCATAAGGCACATCCAGGCGCCTACAAAATAATAGAAAGTACGATTGTATAATTTACCTATCGGGAAGAAAAACAAGCCGGTAATCAGAGCAAATGATGGGATAACCAAATTATCGTGATGGGTTTTGCCCAGGGCAATTTTGGTGGCAATTACGGCCAATACTTCAACTGCAATAATAATAGCCAGGTTTTTATATTTAGCTTTCTCGTCTTCGGCCGATGTTTCTTTCGGCAATGCGCGCGCCATGTTGGCGAGCTTTACGTAGCTGATAATAAAGTAAACGATGATAATGCCGAAACCACCGGCTACTGCGCCGTGGTCGGCATTGTTCAATGCAACTTCGGCTATAAACACCCATCCCGCCGTGAATAGCGCCATCAGGGCTAAACCGCCCGAAAGTTCAACTAATTGTTTACGGGACAGCGAGGGTGTAATAGTTTCCATTTTTATGATATTAGGTTAGTGTGCGGCAAAAAAATAGTGCCTTATATCAATCTAATATAAGGCACTATTTTTTTATATACAAGTATTTAACAATTAAGAAATTATCTTAACGGTTTAGGGTATATCGGCAAACTTTCGTGGCCATCCGCATCAACCGATTGCACGGCAAAGAAGTAGTTATCCTTAGAGTAATTTAACGTCATTTCGTTGGCAGTTACGTAAATCTTTTTCTCCCAAAACGGACTTGTAGTTTCGCGCATCAGGATGTTGTAGCCGACCGGTTGTTTGCCAACTTTAGGCGTTTCCCACTTCAGCGTAGTTTTGTTGGTTAAACCTGCGGTAACCACGCCAACGTTAGCCGGCGATGCAGGAGCTGTGGCCAGGTTAGCCAGCACCGAAAGATTCATACGTGCTGCTTTTTGAATGAAAGGATAATCGGCATGATCGGGTACATCGCCAAACTCTACGCCATTATCGGTATGTACGTATTGGTGCTGACGATTAAAATCCTCGTTCATCTCGGTAAACCGCACGGCGGTAAAGCCATTCAACTGGAACGAGGTGTGATCTCCCCCGCGCAGGAAACGGTCGCGGCGATAAATCAACTTTACATCCAGATCTTTGACGTAACGTTCGGCTGTTTCTTTAATATAACGGGCCAGCTGGCGCGATGGACTGTCATTTTCGCCGCCGTTGGTAACCAGGCTGCTGATTGACGCATTGATGCGGCGGGTACCCGTAGTATCGCCGCGTTGGGCTAAATCGGTTGATGGTACCCCTTCGCTAAATACACGGATATGATTACGATCGTTCAAATCATTATCTAAACCGTGGGTATTGCCCACAATATCGTTATTCAGCATCGCATCCACATTCCATTTCATTTCGCGGGCTTGTTTAGCGGCATACGCCGAACCCATTAAACCCTGCTCCTCGCCCGGAACGCACATAAAAATAATTGTCGCGGGGAACGAGCGCTTAGCCATTACCCGGCAAAGTTCCATTGATACGGCTGTGCCCGAGGCGTCATCTACTGCGCCCGGCGCAGTAGCAACAGAGTCCATTACATCTTTCACAATAGAATCGTAATGGCCCGATACAATGTAAATACGGGTATCGGTAGGGTCGGTACCTTTTAGTGTGGCCACTACGTTTTTCAATACCGTAGGGCGGTTAACCCGTCCACCTGCAGGCTGCGTAAATGTTTGAAACGCTACCGTCATACGCCCGCCCGATGCGGCTGCATATTTTTCCATTTCGCTCTTGATCCAGTTACGCGCGGCGCCAATACCGGTAGTTTTGCTGGTAGTATCGCTCAACGTATGCCGGGTTTTAAAGGTGACCAGCTTGCGCACAATGGCTTCAATGTTTTGTTCGGATACCTCGTCTATCATTTGCTTAATAGCAGGATCTCGCTTGATGGTGGTTTGGGCCTGCGTATGAATACTACAGACGATAATTAAAGGTAATAAGAGTAAAAGTTTATGTTTCATATCGTTTAGTTTCTTGTTTACTTAACAACTTTGTCATTGCGAAGTACGAAGCAATCGCGAACTTTGCAGAGCAGTCTTTTTTGTCCGACCTTTGTGTGTAGAGATTGCTTCGTCGCTGATAGAAGCTCCTCGCAATGACGTGTGTGTTATTAATCCGACCAACAATTAGCTCTCCCCTTCTTCTGCCGTTAACTCCATCATCTGCCCCGGTTGCTCAAAATTACTGCGGACGAAGTGGCACCAGTCGCATTCTTTTTTACCACAGCCGGTGGCAAAATCATGGGCCTGTATTTTTTTATACGTTTCGGTAATCTGCCCGGTTACATCTTCGATATCCTGTGGGATAATCACTATTTTCTCTTTATGATACTCTCCCTCGGCAATAGGCTCTATAAAGTCAAATACGGTGCTTACCACCTCCCAATCCTTGGTGCGGTCATTATCTATCAAAAGCTTATAAAACACTGCCTGGCGCCAGTAATCGCCGCCATTAGGGGCTTCATTAGTGGGGCGTAGGAATTTGTCTTTGGCGTTTTTCAGTTTACCCGTTTTGTAATCCACAACCGTAACATCCTTACCCGTAAATTCTACCTTATCCAAATTACCTTTAACAGGCACGCCTGAGATCTCCAGGTTTTTAATCGGCAGCTCCACCAGGGTGATCTTGTTCCAGGTCAGCACGTTTTGCTCGTAGTAAATGGGTAAGATCTTTTCACCATAGTTGATCCTGTTGGTAAACTCTTGCTTGGTAAAGGCATCCCGGTTACGGAACATGTACGATTTAAAATCCTGCATAAACTCCTCCGTCGGCGGGAAAACATCATCTTTTTCCTTCACCTTGCGGAACGCCCGTTTAAGCGCATCGTGCACGGCCGAACCAAACGTAGCAGCCGGACTTTTACCCGACGGCACCCGGATCAAACACTGGAAATAAAACCGCAACGGGCAATCCAAATAATTACTTAAATGCGTTACCGATAGGGTATAATTTTGCAGCAGCTGATTAATGTAGTTGGTATCCAGCAGTTGCACAGTCGGTTTATCGGCCTCGGTAAATTGGGTGAGGTAGAAATCAACCATCTCATCAGGCAGTACCTTTGGATACTCCACCTTCAGGTGCGATGTAGTCAAAATCTCGCCGATAAACTGCGATGCTTCCAGGTCCTTTTCCTTTTTATCCTGCGCCGAGTACGATACCATCAGGCATTGCTTAGCCCGGGTAAGCGCCACGTAAAATAACCGGCGCGATTCTTCTTTCTCGGCAATATCGTTAACCGGGGCCTGCATCAACGTATCCGGATAGGTGAAGCCCATGTTGCGGCCTTTGCTGTCCCAGATCTTTTTATTACAGCCAATCATAAACACATGTTCAAACTCCAAACCTTTTGATCCATGTGCAGTGAGGAAATTAACCCCGTTATCCGAGTAGATCAATTGATGCAGATCCAACCTAATGTTATTCTTCTTCATCAGATCAATCACCTGAATAAATTCGGCCAGACTGATCTCCGGATTTTTGCGGCTTTCCCCTTTCAGGAAATCGAAAAAGTTGGTTAGCATCTGCATGAATTTGCCCTTATCAGGCTGCTTCATAATATACTTCAGCACCCCCATTTTATTAATCACCTGCTGGAAGAATGCCTGTAACGTTAAGCTTACCGCATCCTTTAACAGGTCATCAATATACCGCATCAGGTATTTAATCTCATGATTGGGCGCCACATCAAACAAACCAATTTGCGATGGCATCCGCATTTCGCTGATATATCTGCGCAGCGAAGTTTTTGGTAGACCTTTATTTCCGGTGCTATAATTTTCGGTCGATACCGCTATGCTGGCTTTGGCCACGTCAATTGGCGGGATATCAAAAAAGTCGTAATGTAAAATCTCAAACAGCTTATCATCGCCGCTGTAAGGCATATCTATTTCGGCAGCAAGATATCTTAAGATGTTGATGATCTTTTCGCCGAAAGGCTCGGTTAAGATATCAATTCGGCGGCGGGTGTTGACGGCTATTTTCTTGCTATCCAGGTAGTGCACCAAATCTTCGGCCTGGTTGTGGTTACGGTAAATTACCGCAATCTCGCCCGGCGGGGTTCCTGCAGTAATCAATTTTTCTATCTGCTGCGCCACGTGCACCAGCTCATGATCAGGGTTGGCATACTCGCGGATTACCGGCACAATGGCTTCGGCATCAAAGCGCGGATGGGCAGCCTGCAGGTTCTTATCCAAAGCAAGTTGACTGGTCAAGCGCTCGTTATTATTATCAATCAACGTACGCGAAATATCCAGAATGTGCTGGTTTGACCGGTAGTTTTGTTTCAGTACAATGGTCTTCAGCGCGTGGGCGTAATCCCCGGCAAAGTCCAAAATATTTTTCATGTTGGCCCCCTGGAAACGGAAGATAGACTGATCATCATCGCCCACTACAAATACGTTGGGCGTTTCCCAATAGCTGATGATAAATTTCAGCAGCTCGTTCTGTGCGCCGCTGGTATCCTGAAACTCATCAACCAAAACATACTGATAGCGCTCCTGGTAACGGCGTAAAATATCCTCGTTCTCGCGGAAAGCCTTCAGCACCCAGATGATCATATCATCATAATCATACCGGCTTTGGGCGTTCATTTTGGTTTGATAGTTTTTGTACTCCCCTACCGCAGCCAATAATTTGCCCATGCCCTCGTGCGCAGCATCTATCTCTTTTTGCTTCGGGTCGCCGGCTTTTATGCCGCGCGATGCATTGGGTCGTTTATAAAAGAAACCTTCTTTTAGATGGATGTCTTGCAGATATTCCTGAACCGCCGCAGCTATCATTGCCTCGTCCCAGTTCTCCTTTTTCATAGTGCTGAACAGGTTCTTCAGGCGCGGTACATCATAATAGATCTCGCCGGTAAAGCGTTTCAGCACGTGATCCTTCCCAAAATCATCTACCAACTCACGAAACAGCATAGCCGATTCCAGATCAGACAGTGGTTCCAAACTCAGCTTGCCAAAATACTCCAGGTTCTCCTGGATCACCTCGTTACAAAACGCATGAAAAGTATGGATATGGATGCGATAAGCATCGGGACCAATAAATTCGAACAATCGCTTGCGCATGGCTACCGCGCCGGCATCGGTATAGGTTAAGCAAAGGATCTCGTTAGGCTGGGCATCGGTTTCGAGTAGGATCTTACCTATGCGGGCGGCTAAAATTTGCGTTTTGCCCGTACCCGGACCAGCCACCACCAGCACCGGGCCATCCATTTTATTAACGGCGGCTAATTGCTCGGCGTTTAAACCGGCCAGTACGTTTTCAAATTTTTGTTGATATTTTTCGCGGGCAGCTTGCATAGTGTTATGGTAAATATATATAATTAGGGCGACAACGGCGCAGGGCCCGTGTCAAATTAGGGTTACAAAAATAGGCATAGCTTATTACCTGCGGTTATATAAATGATTTTAAATTGCCGTGTGGGTCAAGCCAATAAAAATTCGATATTTAGCCAACCATGCAAGCACCCGGTCGCATCATATTTAACCGCCTTCCCGGCCAACTGGAGGTTACCATCCCTACTAAAAAGAACTGGGTAACGCTCATCATTTTTTTGGTGATGATTTGTCTTTGGCTAATTACCGGGGGACTTGTTGCGCTGATGGCGTTACCTGCAAAAAAAGAGATCGACTATTCGGACTGGGTTTGGGGGCTGTGGGGGATTGCCATTATTTTAATTACCCTGCGCAGCTCGTGGCAAATGCTGGCCGAGAAAGAGATTATTTCATTTAGCCGGGAGACGTTTTCCATCAAAAAAGCCGGCAGCACGTCCCGCTCGCGGAAGTATGAATTGAGCAAGGCCCGATATTTCCGGATTGAGGAAGACGAGGATAATGATTCGGTAATTGACGGTCGACAGGCAGGGGTTATCGGTAGCGGACCTATCTGTTTTAATTACGAACGGCAAACCATCCGTTTTGCCAACGGAATTACTGAAGCCGAAGCCAATACCATTTTAAACGAGCTGAAACGCCTGAAGATTTTAACAGGGAAAAATTTGTGAGACACTTTATAAACTAACATATTAGTTTATATTTACTCCTGATGATGAAGACCTTCGTTTTAATCCTGTGCTTAATATTAACTGCTGGCTTTTGTATCGGTTACCGGTATATAAATCACACTATCGTACCTGCCGACTCTGAAACCGGGGCAATCAAAAAATATGATGGTAAGGGTTACCAACCAATTATCATCGATCGCACGGGAGACCCCGACGCCGGGATTGTATGGAACGACACCCTGTTTAAACACTTACCGGCCAATTTAGATACGAGTATTGTAGTACACGATGCTAACGGCGTTCCGCTGAAATTTCGCCAGTACATCGGTCCGGTTTTTAATAAGGATGCATACATTTACCAGGACCGGGGCGTATGGCGCCTGCAAAGAAGATCTTGGGGAGCGCGTGATACTTTATCGAAAGATGATCATGCGGTGGCGCGGATCGCGCGCTGGTCGGCTTACCAGTTGGATACGGTGAAAAGCTATAAAGTAAAACTGGCTGATATAACCCATATCCTTAGTCAGGCCGACCGGGTTTTGGTATTGAAAGGCAAACGCCAGATGATATTGGAGCGAAAGGGCTTACCCATTAAAACTTTCCAAATCAATTTGGGCAAACAACCAGTAGGTAAAAAGCAGTTTGAGAACGACGGCAAAACTCCGGAAGGAGTTTACGATTTGGATTTTAAATACACCCGCAGCGACGTTTACTACAAAAGCATGCTGGTATCTTACCCCAACGAAAGCGAAAAGCTTTACGCTAAAGCAAACGGCAAAAAGCCCGGCATGGCCGTTATGATTCACGGCACTAAGCCTGATAAAACAAAAGCTAAAGACTGGACAGCCGGCTGCATAGCCCTGCAAAATAAAGATATGGATACCCTGTTTGAATACGTTGCCGAAGGAACGTTAATTGAAATCAGGCCGTAGGGGAATTTGATTAAATGATGTGATAGGGATTACTATAGATTTTCTATATTTATCAAACCCAAAACATCACAATGGAATTACCGCACCAGGGCCGGACAACTATTATAGAAGACTTTGACGGCGTAGAGCTGATTACCCCCGCCAGGAAAAACACAGCCTTAATTGCTTTTTTAAGCCTTTGGCTTTGTGGCTGGTTATTTGGCGAGGTGATGGTGTCGTACTCATTAATCACGGGGAATTTGTTAGGTGCGCCCGATAAATTTATGCTGGTTTGGATTTGCGGCTGGACGGTTGGTGGCGCCATTGCCATACGTGTTTTTTGGTGGATGATTTTTGGGAAAGAGATTGTTAAAGCCGGGCAGGGTACAATTACCATCACCAAAAAAGGGGCGTTTTTCATCAAGCCCAAAACTTACGATATCCGCGAAGCGAAAAACTTTAGAATCCAATACACCAGCAACGGCGACGGAAATTTATGGGGAGATAACCGCGCCAAAGGTAACGCACTTAAAATTGCAGATGCAGGCACCATCCGTTTCGACTACGGCATGGAAACTATAAAGTTTGCTGAAGATGTAAACGAGACTGAAGCTGCATATCTGTTGAAAAAACTACGGGACAAAAAAACCCTGACCGATAAAAATTTCGAACCTAATAATCAGCCATTTTAATGGAATCACCTAAAACCGGACGAGCCACAATTAGCGAAGGATTTAACAGCCTGCAAATAACTATTCCAGCCAAAAAGAATTACCTGATGATAGTGATGCCGGTAATAAGCATCGGAATGTTTTTCGTAATTGTCCCGGCAGATTTTTTCAAAAACATGCAGCACGATTCTTTCTTCGTATTTTTTGGGATCCTTTGGCTTGTCGTTGGCTTATCAACTGTGCTAAGAACAGTTTTTTGGACATTGGCCGGCAAAGAAGTGATTAAAGCGGAAGATGGAACAATCACCATTCAACGTAAAGGTGACTTGCTGAGCAGAACCCGGTCTTATAATTTATCCGAAGCCTGCAACTTCCGCGCTGAAGAAAATAACAGCGCCGAAAATAATAACGTGCTAAATAACTTTACCAGCGATTTTAAAGGCATCGGCACCATCTGTTTTGAATACGGCGTAAAAACTATCCGTTTCGGCGAAGGACTTTCGCAGGCGGAGGGTAATTATATCATTCAGAAGTTGAAAGATAAAAATCTTGTGGGATAAAACCTTAAAGTATCTGCAAATTATAACCCCTGCTGCACAATCCCCGTTCCATTCGGAAAATAGGTATTCACGCTAACCGATAATTTGCCGGCGGCTTTAATTTTGCCGGTGATAACTTTGGCGGCGGCCCTTTGCATAAAATCCTCTTTTTGATAGCAGGCCAACAGTGCGCCGCTTTTTTCTATCCCGGGTAAACCGGCAATAGTGTATGGATTGGCAAAAACGCTGATAACGGTATTTTTATATGCGGCCAAGTCGGCTATCATTAGTTTCAGGTTGCTGGGGTAATCCAGTTTGCTGGCCGGGCGCAGGCGACTATCGTGAATACCTACGATGATCTGATCGAAACCTTTCAACTCCTGCAAAAGGGCATTCATGGTGGGTGCCTGCGCATCTTTTGCTACGTTAAAGATCTTGGCATCGCTAAAAGCCTTACATAATTCCTGTTGGTAAACGGTATGGTCGGCAACGCCGATGGAAATTATCGCGGTATGTTTATGCGAATCTAATTTCTGAATGGTGGTATCGCCTTTTAAAAGGGTTACCGCTTTGTCGGCCAACTCCTGTTGCAGGGCCAGGGCTTCGGGGCGGTTCAGGTCTTCCAGTAAATGATCTGTTTTTACCGGTTGATATTTGTTTAATCCCACCCAATACTTAGCAGCCAATACTTTCTTCACGCGGGCATCCAGTTCCTTCTCGTCTATCTTACCTTGATGGATGGCTTTCTTAATCATTTTCATGGCCCGGTGCGAATCTTCGGATAATTCCAGGATATCGTTACCGGCAATAAACGCCCTCACATCGGCTTCGCCATTTGGGAAGAATTTAACCACACCCTTCATCCCCATTGCATCCGAAACTACCAGGCCTTTAAATTTCAGCGAATCTTTCAGCACACCAGTAATAATAGGGCGCGATAAAGTCGATGGTAGGTTTTTGGTGCTATCCATGGCCGGGATATTCATGTGGGCTACCATTACGCCGCTGATGCCGGCTTTGATAGCTTCGCGGAAAGGATATTCTTCTAACGAGTCTAACCTCGCGGTGCTGAATTTCAACTGCGGCAAATCGTAATGCGAATCAACATCCGTATCGCCGTGACCGGGGAAGTGTTTGGCTGTAGTCAACAGTCCACCGCTTTGCATGCCCTGGATGTAGGCGATGCCTTTTTGCGCCACATTATATTTATTATCACCAAACGACCGGTAGTTGATCACCGGGTTGTTGGGGTTATTATTTACATCCATATCCGGCGCAAAATTCATTTGCATGCCCAGGCGTTTAAAATCGTAAGCTACATACTGCCCCATTTTTTTTAGAAGGGCATCATCCTGTATCGCGCCTAAAGCCATCTGGTAAGGGTAAGAGATGGTAGAATCCAGGCGCATGCCCAGACCCCACTCGCCATCCATAGATATAATTAGCGGAATTTTAACCGATGCCTGGTACTTGTTCGACAGTACAGCCTGCCTGCCGGGACCACCCTGAAAAAACACCACACCGCCCAACTGCTCTTTGCTGATCACCTCGCCAACCGAATCCTGGTAACGCTGACTTAGGTTAGTATGCGCCCTTACAAAAAACAACTGCTGGATTTTGCGTTTACGTGTCAGCTTATTAAATACCGAATCGACCCAGTGATTTTGCTGATCGATGGTAGCAATGTAACCTGGCGTCTGCGCTATGGCATCCACGCTTAAAACGGCTATCAATATCGGCAGAAGAAAAATTCGAAGTTTAATCATGATGTGCTCACCCCACCCAACCCTCCCCGAAAGGGAGGGCTATTGTTAGTTGCTCTCCTTTTAGCAGGGATTTAGAAGAGGTATTCAAAAGTAAACAAAATATCAAAAACGCCTATTTGTTTGTCGGCCATGCAATTTAACACAATTGCAAATAAACCTTTGGGCAAAGCAACACTCTATAACAGTAAAATAATTTTTATTTAGTTAATCAGAACATGAAAAAGTCAACTTTAATTTTAGCAATAGCTCTTTTAACTGCCGGTTCGGTAAGTGCGCAGCGTTATCCGCCTGCACGTCGTTATCCGGCCCAAAATCAGCACCGGGTACAGAACAATGGCCGGGGCGATGATTTTTATAAAGTTAAATTCGGCATTGTGGCAGGGGCAAATTTTGCCAGCCTGGTAAATGTTAATAACACCGATTTCACCACCGATACCAAAATTGGATGGAATGCCGGTTTAAGTCTGGATATCCCGATTATTAAACCATTGGCTTTTGAGGGCGAGGTGCTTTACTCGCAAAAAGGTTATCGCGCTAATACGATTGATGGTGATTTTACCCAGCGCCGTAATTTTATTGATGTGCCGTTACTGGCCAAAATACAGCTGGTTCCGGGCTTTAATTTGGTGGCCGGTCCGCAAATTTCGTTCCTGACATCCACCGAAAACATCTATCGCTCGGGTTTTAAAACTACTAAAGAAGATGTTTACACCCGCGATGCTGATGGTTACACTAAAAGCCTGATTGGCGGTGTAGTTGGTGTGGGCGTTGATTTGAGTCCGAACGTAGAATTGCGCGGCCGTTACACGCTCGATCTGCAAAACAACGACAACAACGGCACCTACGCGCCGCAATACCGCAACCAGGTTTGGCAAATTGGCTTAGGCTTTAAATTTTTCTAAAATGACATCCGGCGATTGGCCGACACGATAATCATTGAGCGGGTTGGAGATTTTCTTCAGCCCGTTTTTTTGTTGTCTGAATAAGTTTTGGAATTGATGAATTTTTGGAATTCTGCGTATTCTTTAATTCAATAAATTGGGGTTCAGGCGAAAAAATCCAAAATCGAATATTCGAAATCCGAAATCAAAAACATATCCCGTTTCATTTGTTTAGCAATTATTATCACCCTAAACAAACCTGAAATATGAAAAAGATACTAATTGGCATTGGCGACAGCAAGTTTGCTGAACATGCTACCGAATATGGTTTTAACCTGGCCCATCAACTAAAAGCAGAAGTGGGTTTAATACATGTAATTGAACCAGTTGCCGGAGTACCAACAACCGCGGTAGACTCGACCATGGGGATGCCGTTTGACACGACAAATGACCTGGTAACACCCGAGCTGATAAATATTGAGGAAGAGGTAGCAAAAAAAGCAATTGACAAAGCTGTTGCCAACTACGGCGATGGTTTTACGATCACCAGTTTCACTGAGTACGGCGATACGGCCGACAGCATCCTGGAATGCAGCAAAACTTTTGGCGCCGATCTGATTGTTATTGGCACGCATAGCCGCAGCGGCTTAGATCGCTTTTTAATGGGCAGCGTAGCCGAACACGTAGTTCGCCATTCGGATGTGCCTGTTTTGGTAGTGCCGATGAAGGGGGAAGAATAGTTTGGGGGTTGAGTTTCACTATTTTAAATTTGCCTCATTGTTATTATATTTGATTATGGAACTGAAAGTTGAAGTTGGCTTTGATGAATTGCTGGCGGCCGTTAAGCAGCTTCCTGATACTCAATTGAAGATATTGAAGGAAGAGATCTCAAAAACAGAAAAAAAGCCAATAGGACGGACTGCATTTCAGGAGTTCTTAATGAACGGACCTGTTATGACCGATGAACATTACGAGATCTTTAAGGATACAAGAAAACGACTTAATAAGTGGAGGAGCAAATAATTCTTCTCGATACCTCTGTTTTGATAGATTTTTTCAGAAAAACAGATAAATCTAAAAGCTATCTTTATACACTGTCAAAAATTTCAGAGTCATTTGTTGTCTCTTCGGTCACTCATTATGAAATTTATACCGGTGTAAATTCCGAAAGCCAAAAATCAATTTGGGATCAATTCTTCAATGGTGTAGATATCATACCATTCGATGTCAAAGCTTCGGGAATCGCCGCAGATATAGATATTCAATTAAAGAAAGCCCGGAAGCAAATTGATTCATCAGATATATTTATCGCTGCTACAGCGATAAGTCTAAACATCCCCTGCGCAACGCTCAATAAAAAACACTTTAGCAGAATTGCCAATTTGCAATTGATCGACTAAAGCTCCTTTTCCGTACCTATTCGTCCGCAAAAATCCCTTTGCTTGACATACAGCTTAAATATTGTCTCTTTTTCCAAACAACTTAGCTGTAAACGTTGTTAAAAAATTGTTTCGGTTCAACGCCTGCACAAATACAGTTCTATTGCAATTATCGGCTGCGCCAAAACATTACTACATCACCCTTTTGAAGAACATCGACTTGAAAAAATTTGGACGTATAGCCCTGAAAACCCTCCTTTGGATAATTGGTAGCGTACTGGTTTTGGTACTGCTTATCGTTATCCTGATACAAGTACCTGCCGTGCAAAATTTTGCTAAGGATAAGGCGGTTACTTTCCTGCAAAATAAAATTCATACCAAGGTGCAGATCGGTCATATTAGTCTGGGTTTACCTAAGCTGATTGTGCTGGAGAACGTTTATTTTGAAGATCAGAAAAAAGACACCCTGATAGCCGGCGAAAAACTGAAAGTAGATATCAGCCTGCTGAAGTTGCTGAAGAATAAGGTAGAAGTAAACGAGATTAACCTGAAAGGCGTTACCGCCAATGTTTACCGTGGTGCCGACAGCGTTTTCAATTTCGATTATATTTTAAAAGCCTTTGCAGGCGATACGACTAAGAAAGTCCCGGTTGATACTACCAAATCGACTATGGTCATTTCGCTGGATAAGATCATCTTAGATAAGATCAACATTAAATATAAAGACCTAACTACCGGCAACGATGTAAGGTTTCTGCTCGGCCATTTCGATACCCGGATTAAGGATTTCGATTTGAACAAGATGAAGTTTACTATCCCTAAGATTAACCTGTCGGATGTAAACGCGCGCATCATTCAAACACCGGTCGGCTCATCTATTGCGCAGGCGGCTACCGTTGATACCACCACCAAGCCCATGAATATGACGCTGAACCTGGGCACTATCGATATCTCCAAAATTAAACTCGACTACCGCAGTAAGGAAATGAATACCCAGATGGATTTGGGTAAACTGCTGGTAGAGATGGATAACATCGATTTAAAAAATCAAAAAGTCGGCATCAAATCCATCGCCTTAAATGATACTAAAACTGCGCTTGCCCTGGCTAAACCACAAACGGTAGCTAAAGCCGTAGTTAAGACCGTTAAAAAACTGGATACGCTGGTAACTTCCCCAACAACGGCATCAAAAGGCTGGGCCGTTACTTTGGGCAAATTGAGTTTTGCTAACGATAACGTTCAGTTTGATAATAACGCAGCTAACGCTATCCCACGCGGCTTGGATTTCAACCACATGAATATCCGCGACCTGAATACCAGTATCGAGAATCTTTCATACAGTCCGGATACCATTTCAGGAAAGATCAGCACGCTGACGTTTAATGAGAAAAGCGGACTGAAGATCAATCAATTCCATACCACCTTTTTATACGGACCGAAGAGCGCTTACCTGAATGACCTGTTACTGGAAACTCCGAACACCACTTTGCAAAAATCAGTACAGGTAAGTTATCCCTCTATCGATGCCATCAGCAAAAACATCGGGGCATTGGGGATCAATGCCAATTTAGATGGCAGTAAACTGAGTTTGCAGGATGTATTGCTGCTAATGCCGACTATGAATACCATGGAGCCGTTCAAAAGCTCGCCTAACTCGGTGTTTAAAATTGATGGCCGGGTAATGGGGACCGTGGCTAACCTGAATATCCCTAACCTGGAGGTGACCGGCTTGAGCAATACGCATATAAAAGCATCAGCAGTAATGCGGGGTTTACCGGATGTAAATAAGGCGACGTTTGATTTAACCATTAAAGATTTCAATACATCCCGCGGTGATATCGCCCGGTTGGCGCCAAAAGGAACTATCCCGAGCAATGTTAGCATCCCTGAAAATATCAACCTTAAGGGTACCTTTAAAGGCGGTATAAAAAACTTTAACACTAAAATGCAATTGCGCAGCAGTTACGGCGCGGCTGATGTTAACGCCATATTTAACGGCGCCCGCAAAGGCAGCGAAAGCTATACCGCGGATGTGAAATTGAAGGACCTGAACGTGGGGGCATTGACCAAACAGCCGCAAATGGTTGGCCGGGTTACCATGAATGCCCATGTAAAAGGTAACGGTATTGATCCTAAAAATCTAAGCCTGGCCTTTAGCGGCGATGTGGGCAGCGCTTATGTAAAAGGCTACACCTACAAAAACCTGGTGATGAAAGGCACCGCAACCAACGGCAACTACGTGGTTAACGCGAGGATGAAAGATCCTAACATCAACTTCAGCCTGGATGCTAAAGCTAATCTGAATAAGAAATACCCGGCTGTAAATGCTACGCTATTGGTTGATAGCATTAACCTGCAAGCCTTAAAACTGGTAGCCGACCCAATGCGTTTCCACGGTAAATTAGTGGCCGATGTGCCCACTGCCGATCCGGATTATTTGAACGCAGATATCAGCCTGACCGATATGCTTTTGGTAAACAAAGGCGAGCGCATTACACTGGATACGGTTACGCTAAAATCAACCGCTACGGCGGATAGCAGCACGTTACGCCTGAAATTACCGATGCTTACTGCCCACATGGCCGGTAAATACAAATTGACCCAGGTTGGTGCGGCCTTGCAGGATGTGATTAATAAATACTACGATACCAATATGGCCGGCGGCGCAACAGCAGCATCAAGGGCTAAAATAGATTCAACTAATCGCGCCAAGCTGAAAGCAAGCAAGCCTATCAAACCGGCCTACTCACCGCAGCAGTTTACGTTTGATATCCATATGGTGAAAACCCCGCTGGTAACCAAGTTTGTACCCGACCTGAAAACGTTAGACCCGGTAAACATCACCGGTAAATTTGACAGCAACACCGGCGAGCTGACCGTTAACGGCAACATGCCTAAGGTAGTGTACGGCACTAATGTGGTAACTAACGCTAAACTAAACATCAATACCAACAACAACGCGCTAAACTACGCGCTAAATGTGGATGAGATAAAAGCAGGTACCTCGTTAAAACTACCCTTTGTTAGCGTGAGCGGTAAAGCGCAGGATAATAAACTGGATATCAGCCTGCAGGTGCGCGATCAAACTAAGAAAGAGCGTTACCGCATTGCCGGGGTATTCACCGCGCTGCAAAACGAGTATCAGTTCAGCTTCCTGCAAAACGGGTTGATGTTTGATTATACGCCATGGTCGGTTAACCCTAACAACGCTTTGCAATTTGGGGGTAAGGGAATTTTGGCGAGGGATTTCAGTATCTCAAATGCGGGCCAAACCCTCAGCATTGCCAGCAACACGCCCGACTTTAACGCTCCGATTACCGTTGGTTTTACCAACTTTAAAATAGAAACCATTACCAAAATGGCCCAGCAGGATTCGCTATTGGTTGGCGGTACCATTAACGGTAAGGCCGAAATCAGCAACCTGCAAAAATCGCCGCAGTTTACGGCGGCTATGGATATCGGCAACTTTAATTTCAAGGGAGATACCGTCGGCAACATCGGCATCAAAGTAAATAACCAAACCGCTAACGCTTTCGCGGCCAATGTTAACATCACCGGCAAGGGTAACCAGGTTACGCTAAACGGCCTGTATTACACCGCGCCTGAGAGCAAAATAGATATGAACCTGAATATCGTTACCCTGAATATGAAGAGCATAGAGGGTTTCAGTTTTGGGGCTATCCGCAGGGCCAGTGGTAATATTACCGGCCAGCTAAAGATTACGGGGTCGCCGAGTGCGCCTGCTGTACGGGGCGATGTTAACTTTAACCAGGTTGGCTTTAACGTGAGCATGCTCAACTCGTACTTCCGCATGCCTAAAGAGAGCATTACGTTTAACGATGAGGGTGTCCGTTTTAACGATTTCACGCTGGTGGATTCAACCGGCAACAAGGCCATCATCAGCGGAAGTGTTTATACAAAAACTTATACCGATTTCCGTTTCGGGCTGGATATTAACGCTACCAATTTCCGCGCGGTTAACTCTACCGCGGCAGATAATAAATTGTTTTACGGCAAGCTTTATATGGATACTCATGTAAAGATTCGCGGTACGATGGATAAGCCCCAGGTTGACGCCACACTGGCCGTTAACGATAAAACCGATATGACCTTTGTACTGCCAACCAACGACCCGGCAGTGGAAGACCGTAAAGGTGTAGTCTATTTTGCAAACGCTAACGCGCCTAAGCTGGATTCGATTATGCTGGCTAAGAAACTGGATTCGTTGAAGAAATCAGATATCACCGGCTTGGATGTTTCGGCACAAATTACTGTAAGCAAAAACGCCAACTTAATATTGTTATCGATGAGCGCAACGGCGATGTAGTGCACCTAAAAGGCGACGCCCAACTAAACGCGGGTATTGATCCAAGCGGTAAAATCAACCTGACCGGTACTTATACCGTTAACCAGGGGTCGTACAACTTATCGTACGCAACCGTTAACCGTAGGTTCGATTTCAAGAACGGCAGTACCATCACCTGGACCGGCGACCCAACCAGCGCCAACATCAACCTGACAGCCGTTTATGTGGCCAAGGTTCCGCCTATAGATCTTGTTGAACAACAATCTACAGGCGACGAAGCATCGCGTACCGTGTTCAAGCAAAAGCTCCCGTTTAACGTTAATCTGAATTTGAAAAATCAGTTAATGTCACCGGAGATCAGCTTTGATATCGTGCTGCCGGATAGTAACTACACCGTATCTGGCGATGTGATCACTACCATTAATAACCGCCTGGCGCAAATCCGTCAGGACCCTAACGAGTTGAATAAGCAGGTATTGGGTGTGTTAGTATTGGGACACTTTATTGGTGATAATCCGTTATCAAGCCAGGGTGGCAGCACTGGTGTAAATGGCGCTATCCGCAATAGCGTGAGTAGTTTATTATCTGACCAATTAAACAAACTGGCTGGCGACCTGATTGGCGGCGTGGCCCTGAGCTTCGATCTGGAATCGGGGGCGGATTATTCGACCGGTACCGAGCAGAATAGGACGGATCTGAATGTGGGACTATCTAAAAACTTCCTGAACGATAGATTAACCGTAACCGTGGGCAATAACTTTAACCTGGAAGGCCAGAACCAGCCGGGCCAAAAAGCTACCAATATTGCGGGTAACGTATCGGTTAACTACAAACTAAGTCAGGATGGCCGTTACCGCCTGCGCGCTTACCGTAAAGATGAGTACGTGGTAATACAAGGCGAGGTGATTGAAACCGGCGTGGCCTTTAGCGTAACGGTAGATTATAACCGCTTCAGTCAACTGTTCCGTAAGAAAACTGCGCAGGAAAAAGTCGAGCAGAAGAAATACGACGAGAAACAAAAAGAGCAGAAGAAAGTAGATAAAGCCAAGCAGGATTCGACCGATAAAAAGGCGCAGCAACAGCAGGATCAGCAAGAGCAGCAAAAACAAAACACCCCGCCGCAGCAGGATGCCAGTTCGCCTTTGGATGAGGAAGAAATGGAAGACCAGCAAGGCGTAATGGATAATAACAATCGCGAAAATCCCGATCAGCAAAGACAAATCGCTAATACAACATCAAACTAAACATGGGCAAAAGGTTTATATATTTTTCAGTACTCGCGGTTTTTATCAGCGCCTGCAGTAACACCAAGTATTTAACAGGCAACCAAAAACTGTATACCGGCGCCGAGGTAAAGGTTGATACCGCGCATACCACCAAAAATCAGCGCAGCGAAATTGCCGACGAGATGAAAGCTTTGGTTCGTCCCCAGCCTAACTCGTCTATACTGGGCCTGCGTTATAAATTGTGGATCTATAATAAAACCCACGCCCGCCGCAACTTCATACAAAAACTGCTGAGCGGCATGGGCGAACCGCCAGTACTGGCCGGTTCGGTTGATTTGGTCGCCAACAGCAATATTATGCAAAACCGCCTGCAAAACGAGGGCTATTTCCAGGCCCAGGCCAGCGGCGATACCGTGAGCAAAGGCAAAACTGCCAAAGCGGTTTTTAACGTGCAACCGGGACCAGGCTATACCATCCGTAATATCAACTTCCCTAAAGGCCGTACCGATTTGGATACTGCCGTGGCAGGCACACATAAGGACACCTACTTAAAATCGGGCGATAAGTATAACCTGGATGTGATTAAAGGCGAACGTGTACGGATTGATGCCAAACTGAAAGAAGAAGGCTTTTACTACTTCGCGCCTGAGAATTTAATTGTACGTGTAGATACCCCGATTGTTAACCACCAGGTTGATTTGACCGTTGAGGTAAAACCTGAAGTAGCTGACCGCGCCCGCAGAATTTACAAGATCAACAACATTTACATTTACCCTAATTACACCCTGCGCGATACCTCGCTGATGCTGGATCAGGCTAAGCCTTACCGCAACTACTTTGTGGTACAAAAGCGCGAATATGTGCGCGATTTTGTATTTAAACAAACTGTGCAGTTTGATAAAGGCAGCACCTATAACCGTACCGAACATAACAAGGCGCTTAACCGTTTTGTAGAATTAGGTCCATTTAAGTTTGTGAAGAACCGTTTTGAGGATGTATCTGCAGACAGCCCTAAACTAAACGTGTATTATTTCCTGACGCCATATCAGCGTAAATCTTTACAGGCCGAGATCCTTACCCGCACCACATCGGCCAACTTTACCGGTACGCAACTAAACCTGAGCTGGCGCAACCGCAATGCTTTTAAAGGAGCAGAGTTGCTGACAGTATCCCTTTTCGGGAGTACTGATGTGCAGGTATCGGGACAAAACAGCGGATATAATGTTTACCAGTATGGTATCAACACCAGCTTGTCGTGGCCGCGATTCATCAGTCCGTTTAACTTTACCAATAGCAGTGCCTTTGTGCCGCACAGCGTGTTAACCCTGCAATACGCCATGACTAACAGGGTGAAGCTTTACAACTTAAACTCATTTAGCGCATCGTTCGGGTACCAGTGGAAGGAGAACATCCATAAATCGCACGAGTTGAATGTGTTTAACTTTACCTACGTTAACGCAGCCAATGTTAGTGCAGAATATGACTCGATTGTACATGTTACCCCCAACCCTACGCTGAAACACGTAATTGATAACCAGTTAACGTTCGGACCATCGTACAGCTATACCTTCACCAATACCACTGATAATTACCGCACCAATACCTGGTATTTTAATGGCAAGGTGAGCGAGTCTGCCCTGTTAGCCGGCCTGCTTACCGGTGCTGATACCCTGGCCGGGAAAGCACGCGCTATCCGCGGGACTAACTTTAATCAATACATTAAGCTGGAAAGCGAATTTAGATATTATCATAAAACAAGTAAGCTGAGTTCAATTGCCGGTCGCTTTTATGCGGGTGCGGGTTTACCGTTTGGCAACTCTACCATTATGCCTTACAGTCAGCAGTTTTTCATCGGTGGTACCAATAGCTTACGCGGATTCAGGGCGCGGTCAATCGGGCCGGGTAGTTACCAGCCGCAGCAGCAAAATGTTTCGGGCAGTACATCTAACGGTTTCTTTCCTGATCAATCGGGCGATATCAAATTAGAGGCTAACCTGGAATACCGCCCTCATTTGTTCAGCATTGTAAACGGTGCGCTGTTTATGGATGCCGGTAATATCTGGAACCTGAACTCGCAAAACGGGTTGCCAGGTTCGGCTTTCGGTAAAAACTTCCTTACCCAGTTAGCAGGTGATGTCGGTTTCGGTTTACGTTTCGATGTAACCGTATTGGTGCTGCGTACCGACTTTGCCTTCCCGGTACTGACGCCTTACACTACCAACGGCGGTCAGCGTTTTAAGTTCGATTCAAAAAATGGGGTGTTTAATTTGGCGATAGGGTATCCGTTTTAGGGATGTGCAGATTTTTCATTTGCACATTTTAAAATCTGCATATTTGCACATTAAAAATGATCCACACCATCCCGCTGCGTTTTATTGATCTGTATGATGACGGCTTTCATCCGCTTTTAGAGATCCAGGTTTACGGGCGGCAATTCATCGTAGTGCTGGATACCGGCGCTTCGCGGACGGCTTTTGATAAAACTTTACTGGAAGCGCACGAAGACGCATTGATTTTAGAGAGCGATAAGTTATCAACCGGATTAGGCACAAACGAGATGGCATCCTTCACAGCCATTATCCCCGAACTCATCATTGGCGACTTACACATTCAAAACCACCAGGTAGCCGTGCTTGATCTTTCTACCATCAACATCGCCTACAGGCAAATGAGTCATCCTGAAGTATTAGGCGTTTTAGGCGGTGATATTTTGATGAAATATAAGGGAGTGGTTGATTATGGGAAGAAGGTTTTGAAATTGAAGGTGAGGTAAGTTCACACGTTTGTGTTTGTGAGGCACGAAGCAATCGCTAACTTGAAGAGCAGCCCTTTAGCATCAAAAAGCGTAAAAAGTCTCGCTTCCCCTCTTGAGAGGGGTCAGGGGTGTGTCCTTTCTGAGATTTAGCTTCGGAAGGACACACCCCTATGAAAGTTTCTGCTTTATGTCACTTCAGTGCGTCCCTCTCAAGAGGGGAAACTTCTGCAACGCAACTTCACGTCGTCTTTGTTACCATAAACGAGACACGAAGTATCGTGTCTCTACGGTTATTCTCCCACCGTTAACCTGTACTGATCATCCAACACCTCGCATTGTGCAAGCGCAATTTTTTGAGTTTGCAGCAAGCTGATGAACAGCGTTGCCAGTACCGTTAAAAATACCCCGATAATTATCCCGGTTACACCTGCCGAAAACCGGTGGAGGTGGTTAGGTACATAAATACAAAGCTGGATTGGGATATTAATTAAAACCGCCATGATGCCGCCCATTTGCGCAGTAAGCATGGGTTTATGTTTCTGCTGCCGGCGATAGGTGATTAGCGCGAATATGACTAAAAATCCGCAACACGCTATCCAGGCTACGTTAATTGGCCAATCGGACCGGCTATAATTGAGCACCAACATATAAATCAGGTAAACCGATGCTATCTGTAACGGTAAATAAAGCGGCTTGAAGCAGGCAGCGAAGCGATGCAGAAACAGTTTCCAGTATCGCTTTTGCAGCGATGCGCGCATGGCATCTTCAAACACGCTGAAGCCGTGTACGCCGAAGCCCGCATGCGTCATAGCAATGGCATCATTCAAGGGCAGGGTTGGGTCGGCCGTCATTAGTTCTTCAACCCGGCAGGCTACATGGTCTAAAATTTCCAGTTTTAAATCGTGATAGGCAAATCCACGCTTGCTGATAAAGTCGTTGATTTGCTGTAGCTGTTCTTTATTCAGTTTCATCGTCAGGCGATTTTAAATTGCTGCCGGCTTAAACGGATACAGCCTAAACAATAGATGACAAAAAAGACCAGCATGGCCATAAATATAACCGGCGGATATTGCATCGGTCCTAAAAATGCTGCCGGGCTCCACTCGCGCGATAAATTGGCTACCAAATTAAACAGCAGGTTGATGATCAGGACTAAAAAATTGGCCTGACTTGTAACATAATTTTTCACCAGCGATTGTTTCCCCTTATCTGTTTTTATAACCCGGGCTGCGCGATAAATGTAAATATACGGCACTATAGACACCAGGAATAAAGCCACTATCATACAAATGGATACGACTTTGGTATTGGGCAGATAAAAGCCGATAACAACCAAAATCAACATAGCAGGGATAGTTTGCCAGTTAATATAGTGCCTAACGTTTGCCCAAAGCGCCTTTTTAATTTTACGGCGATAGGCAGTTTGATATTGCTTAACAATATCTTCAAACGGCCACCAGCCCGGGAATTGCGCTTTAACTACTTCTTGCCAAAGCGTTTCTACAGACCGGGTATCACCCTGGGTGCGCAAATTCTCTATAGCGGTAAGCATGTGATCTTTCAACTCATCGTAAACCTCCTGAAATTTGATATCGTGGCGGTTTAAGCGATCGCTTACGTAGTTGATTTCTTCGGTAGTCAGGATCATGCGATTACACTTAGTTTAAACTCATCGCGATACAGGCGGACAAGCGATAATAAATAAATGGCTGATAATACATAAAGCGCCGTTAAAACCGCTGGCGTAGCATTCGCCCAAATGTTATGGCCTTTATCAGTACTGATGATGATACCCAAACCTAAAAATACAAACAATCGGGTAGGCACCATAGAGATGCGCCCGAAAATATCATCGCGGATGGAGCGCTTGGTATCCTTAAAAAGATACCCGATCACATAATACCTGCGCAGCGAAAGGATAGCCGGCATCATAATAACCACCCCGAATATCGCCTCGAACATCATCGGCGCCAGCCTGATCTGCCCCAGCGAGAAATAAATTACCACCGCAGCCGGCAGCGTGTAAAACACCCGCGGCATGCGGAAATAGCTTACAAAAAATCGCATAAACTTACTCACGCCGTCGGCTATGGCCTGGCGTTTGGCGTCGGTTTCCATCTCCTTCAACTTTTCGTGACCGCCAAAATCTTCGCGCAGTATTTGGTTTACGGCTTCTTCTAAAGTCCCGTTGTAAGTACGATGCTCTAAGGCGGTTAGGATATGGTCGTAAACTTCCTCGTAAGTTTCGCGGTAACGCAAATTCTCGCGCAGGTATTGGCGCAATAAAATATCCTGTTGTTCGGTTGGTTTCATCAAATGGCCGGTTTAAGGTTTAACACATTTTGCAGTTGCTCAATAAAAGCACGGGCCTCGTCCAGTTTATTGGTAACCTCCTTACCACCCTGCTCGGTAAGGCGGTAATATTTACGCGCACGCCCGTCGACAATCTCGGTAGTGGTTTCCAGCAGGCCATCACCTTCCAGTTTATGCAGGGCCGGGTACAAAGCGCCTTCAGTCAGCAAAATTTCTCCGGCCGATGCTTCTTTTACCTTCTGCGTAATCTCGTAACCATACATGCGGTCGTTATCCTCCAGCAGTTTCAGGATGATGGTTTGCAGCGTGCCTTTCAGCATTGGGTTAGCATTCATAAAACAAATATATAAAGTTTTATTATATACATAAGAAAATTATGTATATAATTTTTATACCCTCCCCTTCTTTTCATTTCGAACGTAGAGAGAAATCTTATACGATAGGTTTGTCGACGATGCTTATCGCACGTATAAGATTTCTCCCGTTGGTCGAAATGACAAGAGGGACGGGTGGCAAAACAAAAAGCCCCGTTGCTTTCGCAACAGGGCTTTCACAAATTATATAAATCCGAAATCGAAAATTCGACTTCCGAAATCTCTATGTATCAATCCTTGCGTATTTCGCATTTTTCTCGATAAAGGCACGGCGTGGGGCAACCTCATCACCCATCAGCATGCTGAAGGTATGGTCGCATTCGGCGGCGTTATCGATAGTAGCGCGGCGCAGGGTACGGGTAGCCGGGTTCATGGTGGTATCCCATAATTGCTCGGCGTTCATCTCACCCAAACCTTTGTAACGCTGTACGTGTACGCTATCTTCTTTACCGGCACCTTTCAGGCGTTGTATGGCTACATCGCGTTGGGCATCGGTCCAGCAGTATTCAAACTCTTTACCTTTTTTAACCTGGTAAAGCGGTGGGGTGGCAATATATACGTAACCGGCTTCCACCAGTTCTTTCATATAACGGAAGAAGAAGGTCAGGATCAGCGTGGTAATGTGCGATCCATCCACGTCAGCATCCGTCATGATGATGATCTTGTGGTAGCGCAATTTCGCCATGTTCAAAGCTTTCGGATCTTCGGGTGTGCCGATGCTTACGCCTAAACCGGTGAACATATTCTTGATCTCCTCGTTCTCGTAAATTTTGTGCTCCATGGCTTTCTCCACGTTCAGGATTTTACCCCTTAGCGGCAAAATAGCCTGGTTGTCGCGGTTACGACCCTGTTTGGCAGTACCACCCGCCGAGTCACCTTCGACAAGATATAACTCACAAACAACCGGATCGTTATTGGCACAATCGGCCAGTTTGCCGGGTAAACCCGATCCACTCATTACCGATTTACGCTGCACCATTTCGCGCGCCTTACGGGCAGCTGCACGGGCAGTAGCGGCAAGGATCACCTTCTGAACGATCATTTTGGCTTCTCTTGGATTTTCTTCCAAATAGTTACCTAAAATTTCACCCACGGCTATGTTTACCGCACCACTTACCTCGCTGTTACCCAACTTGGTTTTGGTTTGGCCCTCAAACTGAGGCTCCTGTACTTTTACAGATATTACAGCGGTTAAACCTTCGCGGAAGTCATCGCCGGTAATTTCAACCTTTACATTTTTCAGCAAGCCCTCTTTATCAGCGTAAGCTTTTAACGTACGGGTTAAACCCATCCGGAAACCGGCTACGTGGGTACCACCTTCAATAGTATTAATATTGTTTACGTACGAGTGTACGTTCTCGGTATAAGTATCGTTGTACTGCAAAGCCAGTTCAACCGGGATGCCGTTTTTAACGCCTTCCAGGTAAATCGGCTCAGGGATAATAGCTACGCGGGTACCATCCAAATATTTAACAAACTCTTTCAGGCCACCTTCAGAGAAGTACTCCTCCATTACAAAGCTGCCATCGTCGTTAGTCTCGCGCTCATCGGTTAACGTTAAACGGATCCCTTTATTCAGGAAAGCCAGCTCGCGTAAACGGGTAGCTAAGGTTTCAAAACGATATTCGGTTGTGGTAGTAAAGATTTCCTCATCCGGCTGGAAAGTCTGGATAGTACCGGTCAGGTCAGATACGCCGATCTCTTTCACCGGGAACATCGGCTTACCGCGCTCGTACTCCTGGGTAAAGATTTTGCCCTCGCGGTGTACTACAGTTTTTACGTGAATAGATAATGCGTTAACGCAGGATACACCCACACCGTGCAAACCGCCCGATACCTTGTAAGTATCTTTATCAAATTTACCCCCGGCGTGTAATACCGTCATTACAATCTCTAAAGCCGAACGGCCTTCTTTTGTATTGATACCGGTTGGGATACCGCGACCGTTATCTTTAACAGTAATGGAGTTGCCTTTATGTATGGTTACATTAATTGTATCGCAATAGCCGGCCAGGGCCTCATCTATCGAGTTATCTACAACTTCATATACCAGGTGGTGTAAGCCTTTTACACCCGTATCACCAATGTACATCGACGGCCTTTTGCGCACCGCCTCCAGGCCTTCTAAAACCTGTATATTATCTGCCGAATAGTTAGATCTATCTACGTTTTCTTCGCTCATAAGTATATAAAAGTATAACTTCCAAAAATACGAATATTAAGTCAAATACACTAATTGTGGATAAATAGGCCCCCTGTTTATAACCCTGCTTTAAAAATTAGGAAACTTGTACCGAAAGTTTATCTTTGTCAAAATTTTTTAACCCAGATAATGAAAAGAAGCGCCTCAAATTTAGCAAAGATCACCTTAGGCCTGGTGGTATCGGCAGGTGTATTTGCCTGTAAACAAGCTCCAACCGAAACAAAAGCAACTGCTGCAGCGCCGGTAGATGCTAAAGCCACCATAGTTTACGTAAACCAGGATACCCTGAGCGAAAAGTATCTTTACGCTGTTGATATGCGCAAACGTTTAGAAGATAAAGGTAAAGACATGCAGGCCGATATCAATTCGCGCCGCCAGGCTTTGCAACGTGAACTTGCCGAAGCACAAAAAAGTGCTGCTACTATGACTCAGGATCAGCAAAGAGCCCTTGGCGAAAAAATACAGAAAGACCAGGGAGCTGAGCAAACTTTTGAGCAACGCGCAGGTGCCGAATTTCAACAAGCCCAATCAGAAGAGTCGAAAAAATTGTATGAGAAAGTATTGGATTTCACCAAAACTTACGCCAAAGATAAAGGCTATAAAATGATATTCACCTTTCAAAACGGTAATGCCACTATGCTTTACGGCGACCCAAGTTTAGATATCACTGCCGACTTCATGAAAAAGCTGAACGACGCTTACAAGAAATAAGGATCTATCCTAAAAAAAGAAAAACCCGTTTCTATCGAACCGGGTTTTTCTTTTTTTAGAGAATCAAGACTTTTAGAATTAAGAGTCAAGACAATAAAAAATTATCAAGAGCAAACAATACCGATGTCTTGAATCTTGATTCTAACAGTCCTGACTCAAATCTTAAAACCCATGACTCATCAAAAATTTATGCAAATGGCCATTGAACTGGCCGAGAATAATGTAGTACAGGGACAAGGCGGTCCGTTTGGCGCTGTGATTGTTAAGGATGGGATGGTGATAGCCCGCAGCGCTAACCGCGTGGTGCCTACTAACGACCCAACTGCCCATGCCGAGGTATCAGCCATACGCCTGGCCTGCAAAGAGCTGGATACCTTCAGTTTAGAAGGTTGCGTAATTTATACCAGTTGCGAGCCATGCCCTATGTGTCTGGGCGCTATTTACTGGGCCCGGATAGATCATATCTACTACGCCAACACCAAAGCAGATGCTGCCGCCATTGGTTTCGATGATAAATTTATTTACGATGAACTGGATTTGCCCATGGATCAGCGCAAGCTGCCCGTTGTGCAGCTCATGCGCGACGAAGCACTGAATGCGTTTAAGCTTTGGGAGACGAGCGAGAAGAAGACGGAGTATTAATGTGCTAACCCGTGATAATATCTAAATTTTCGATATTAGAAAAATGAGCATCGCGGGTCATTAAACTCAGTTGATGTTGGATTGAAATTGCGGCTATCCAGATATCATTTTCGGGTATGGGTTTGCCTTTTTTTCTTAACGAGGTTTTGATTTTACCGTAAACAGCAGCTGTGTCTTCGTCTACCTTTAAAACCTCGTATTGGCTGGTTACCTTCTCTATGTTCGCTATGTTTTTTGCGATGTGTTCTGAGTATAAAGCTCCGTAATGCAACTCACCAACCACAGTAACGGGTATAAATACTTTATCAGCCGCATCTATCATATCCGCCACGGCTATTTCGCCTTTTAATAACGCAGAGATGATATTAGTATCTAAAAAAACCCTATTTCCAGTCATCTTCGTTTATCTGTTCGCAGCCTTCAGCTATAGCCGCTTCCATCAGTTCCGCGTCTTTAGCTGACGTTAAACCCAATAAACTCCGTGCTGAAATTTTTTCAGATTTAGGTTTGGCAGACTTGACGTTGACACCCAAAGCCTTCAAAACTTTTTTAACCATGGCGGTTTTGCTATCGGGGATACTGATGATCAATGTTTCCATAATAAACAAATTTACAAAAAATTGCAGTAGGTAACAATTACTCCTCTCCGTCCGGATGTGGTGTTGGCGCACTGTCCATCAAGCCGTCAATCTCCCGTCGGTCACGCTTGGTTGGTCGGCCGGTTCCACGGTCGCGTTTCAATACCGGGGCGTGAAACATCGATTTAAATGCGTAGGTCTGTTCAACCGGAGTAATATCTTCATAAAAGAATACTGCAGTTTTGGCATCGGTACGGCTCTCCAGCAAACCGGTGACCTTAACTACTTTGCGCTCCTCTCCTTTCGATACCTGGTAAACCTCGCCTATCTTAACCTCGTGCGATGGTTTGATGTTATTGCCATCCAGCTTAACTCTGCCGGCCTTACAGGCATCTGACGCAAGCGTACGGGTTTTAAACTGGCGGATGGCCCACAGGTATTTATCTATTCTCAGCTTTTCTTTTTCGGGCATGGTAGTAAAAGTATCAAACACAAATTTACAGTTTTACCCTATATTTGAACCATGGATGATCAATATACCGAGCCTGAAGAACAATTGGACCAACAGCCAGACGAAAATAGCGGCGAAGAGCCAGTAGATATATACTCGCGCAGGGCTATCCTGGGTTTCTGCATTTTCTTTTCCACCGTATTTGGCGGGGCATTGTTATACCGTAATTTGCGTAATGTAGGTTTAAAACAAGCGGCAAATACCGTATTGCTTTTTTCTATTGCCTATACTTTAGGTTCTATGCTATTGGTTAACAGCGTACGCACCTTTGCTTTTGCACCTTTATTTTTTAACGTGGGCGGCGGCCTGATCCTGACTAACTATTATTTCCCGAAGTATTTTCCTGATGATGATTACTATCCAAAACCCATCTGGAAACCATTGACAATTTCATTGTTGATATGTGTGGTACTGGTAAGTTTGCTTTATTACACCGGCCAGTTACCGCCGCTTGCTGCTGCGAAAGCCAAATAGCCGAACCAAAATCTCTTAAAAAATCCCTTTATTTGTTAAAAATTTAAAATATGCCTGCCGAATTAAAAAAATTGATTGAAGACGCCTGGGAAGACAGGGCCCTTTTAACCGAGAACCAATATATGAATGCCATTGAAACCGTGGTTGAACGCCTTGACCGTGGCGAACTACGTGTTGCCGAACGTATTGGCAGCCGCTGGCACGTAAACGACTGGGTTAAGAAAGCAGTTATCCTTTACTTCCCTATCCGTAAGATGGATGAAATCAAAGCCGGTCCGTTTATGTTTCACGATAAAATGAAACTAAAAACCGACTATAAAAAAACCGGTGTAAGAGTAGTGCCTGGCGCCAGCGCCCGTTACGGAGCGTATCTGGCTAAGGGTGTAATCATGATGCCATCGTACATAAACATAGGCGCTTATGTTGATGAAGGTACTATGGTTGATACCTGGGCTACCGTAGGCAGCTGCGCGCAAATAGGCAAGCACGTACACCTGAGTGGTGGTGTTGGTATTGGCGGTGTTTTAGAGCCTGTACAGGCAGCACCGGTTATTATCGAAGACAACTGTTTCATAGGCTCACGCGCTATTGTGGTTGAAGGTGTACATGTGGAAGAAGAAGTTGTGCTGGGCGCCAACGTAGTATTAACCGCATCAACCAAAATTATTGATGTTTCCGGCTCTACTCCGGTTGAATACAAAGGCCGTGTCCCTGCCCGTTCGGTAGTAATCCCAGGATCGTACACCAAAAAATTCCCTGCCGGCGACTACCAGGTACCTTGCGCGTTGATTATCGGGAAACGTAAGGAATCGACTGATAAAAAAACATCGTTAAACGATGCGTTAAGAGAAAACAACGTAGCTGTATAACTACCATGCCAATCAAAACCTATCACAAAACCTTAATGCTGCTGTGCTTAGTATTTGCTTTATCAACTGCTAAAAGTCAGACAAAAGAACCAACGGCAACCGAAAAAGCTGCCGACGCTATCTGCAACAAGCTATCAGGAATTGATATTAATGCGGTAAGCGGACAGGAGATTTTGAAAGTGTTTGAGCAAAATTTGATGAAGGAGTTCTCTGCAAACTCTGATGCCTTATTGGCTGAAATGGGATTTGAAGAATTAAGCGCCGACAACGGCAGGAAAATAGGTGAAGAGATTGGCAAAAAACTTTTGGTACGTTGCCCTAAGTTCATCGATGTATCTTTAAAAATAGCTAAAGAGAAAAAAGGCAACCCGCCCGAAATAGCGGACGAAATAAACGAAACTTATGGTACCATAAGTAAAATCGTTAGTCCAGATTTTACAACTATTGTGGTAAAGGATGCAACCGGCCGCGAAACCACATTTTACTGGTTACGCTTTTTTAAAGGGTCGGATAAGTTTGAATCGGCTACGGCTAATAACGTAGGCAAAAAAATTAAATTAACGTGGACAGAAATGGAATGTTATCTGCCCAAAGCCCACGGTTACTATAAAATAAAAGAAATAAAGTCTATCGACTTTGTGAACTAATTAACTGCGAATGAGAGTTGGCTATGATGCTAAACGAGTTTATTTAAATGCCACCGGCTTAGGCAACTACAGCCGGTGGTTAATAAAAACGCTTGCAACATTTTACCCGGCCAATACTTATCTGCTTTATACGCCTAAAGAAACGGTTACTCCCCGTACCGGTTTTCTGAATAGCTTTAGTAACATCCAAACCGTATTGCCTATCCGCACGGTATTAAAATCGTGGTGGCGCACAAAAGGAGTTGTAAAATACCTGATGCGCGATGATGTGGAGCTTTACCATGGGTTAAGTCACGAGTTGCCTTACGGCATCCGCAGCAGCGGGATTAAATCTGTACTTACCGTGCACGATTTAATCTTTATGCGCTTCCCGCAGTATTTTGGCGTAGTTAGCCGCAATATTTACCTGGCCAAGTTAAGGTACGCCTGCCGGGTAGCCAACCGCATAGTAGCCATCAGCGAACGTACGCGACAGGATCTGGTTGAGCTGCTCAACGTATCCATCACCAAAATAGATGTGGTTTACCAGGGTTGCGATGAGGCCTTTAAAACAGCCTGCACTGCGGCACAAAAAAAAGCCGTCCTAAAAAAACATAACATTACCGGCGATTATATTTTAAGCGTAGGCACTATCGAGGAACGGAAAAACCTGCTGGTACTCATCAAGGCCATGGCCAAAGTAAATCCCGAAGTAAAACTGGTGGTGGTTGGCCGGCAGACTGATTATGCCGAACAGGTAAAATCAGAAATTCACCGGTACCGTTTAACCGATCGGATGATCTTTTTAAGCGATGTTCCATTTTCAAATCTTCCGGCTTTGTATCAATCAGCAACGGCTTTTGTTTATCCATCGCGGTACGAGGGTTTTGGCATCCCTATTTTAGAGGCGTTAAACTCGGGCACACCCGTTATTGCCGCTACCGGATCTTGTTTAGAAGAAGCCGGCGGACCGGATAGCCTGTATATCGACCCGGATAATCATACCGATCTGTCGGCCAAGATCAACCTTTTGTTAACCGATCCATCCCTCAGGGAAAAAATGATCACCGCCGGGCAAATTTACGCCCGCAATTTCGACGATGATAAATTAGCGGCACAATTAATGACCGTTTATCAGAATATTTTACACCATGCTTAAAGACGAAGTAGCCAAAGCGCTAAAAGTACTGCAGGAAGGCGGCATTATCCTTTACCCTACCGATACCATTTGGGGCATTGGCTGCGATGCATCTAACACCGAAGCCGTAAAAAAAATCTACGCCCTTAAACAGCGCGATGAAGCCAAAAGCATGATCATTTTGCTGGATGTTGACAATAAGCTGCAAAGCTATGTGAGCGACGTACCGGAGATTGCTTACGATTTAATTGAATACGCTGAGCATCCGCTCACCTTAGTGATGCCGGGAGCTAAAAACATATCGCCCGCGCTGATTGCCGAAGACGGAAGCGTCGGGGTACGGGTAACCAGTCACGAGTTTTGTAAGCAGTTAATTCAGCGTTTGCGCAAGCCGTTAGTGTATACATCAGCTAATATCAGCGGGCAGCCATCGCCAAAAAACTTTGGGCAGGTATCGGTCGAAATTATTGATGGTGTAGATTACGTGGTTGACCTGGAACAGCACGATATGAGCGAAAAAAGGCCTTCAACCATTATGCGTCTGCAACCCGACGGGCGTTTTGAGTTTCTGCGCAAGTAAATTTGATTAACTTTGCGCAAAGTCTTAACCACAGAGGACACTGAGGTTTACACAGAGTTCACAGAGAAAAATAAACTGCCAGTCAAAACAGCTCTGTGTACTCCGTGGTTCTCCCTCTGTGAACTCTGTGGTTAAAGAACCCACATATACATGAAACAACACCTTCAGCATCCTGTATTTAAAGTAATTGCCCAAACGGCAGATGCTATGGGTGTGCAGGCCTATGCCATAGGTGGTTTTGTGCGCGATATTTTTTTAGAGCGTCCGTCAAAGGATATTGATATTGTAGTATTGGGCAACGGCATTGGCTTCGCCGAAACGGTTGCCGCCAAATTGAATGTTAAGGTAGCCGTGTTTAAAAACTTCGGCACAGCCATGCTGAAGTACAAAGATATTGAGGTAGAGTTTGTTGGCGCCAGGAAAGAATCGTACCGGTCTGATTCGCGTAAGCCGATTGTAGAGAACGGCACTTTAGATGATGACCAGCAACGCCGCGATTTTACTATTAACGCTTTAGCCATTGCCTTGCATGCCAGCGAATTTGGCACCATGATAGATCCCTTCGGCGGGATGCAGCACCTGGACGAAAAGCTGCTAAAAACCCCGCTCGACCCGATCGAGACCTTTTCCGACGATCCGTTGCGAATGATGCGTGCCGTAAGGTTTGCATCGCAACTGAACTTTAAGATCAGCGATGATGCTATCGAGGCCATCAAAAACAACAAAGAGCGGATAAAAATTGTATCGCAGGAGCGGATTACCGACGAGTTGAACAAGATCATCCTCTCGGCTAAACCATCTATCGGTTTTAATTATTTGTTCGATACCGGTTTGCTGCACATCATTTTCCCGCAAATGACTAACCTTTACGGGGTCGATTACATTGATGGTAAAGGCCATAAAGATAACTTTTACCATACCCTGCAGGTGCTGGATAACATTTGCACCACCACGCCCGACTTATGGTTACGCTGGGCGGCTATTTTACATGATATTGCCAAACCGGCTACCAAACGCTTTGAACCCGGCCACGGCTGGACTTTTCACGGGCACGAGGATAAGGGCGCGCGCATGGTGCCAAAGATCTTTGCTCAGCTGAAACTGCCGCTGAACGAGCATATGAAACTGGTACAAAAGTTAGTGCAGTTACACCTGCGCCCTATTGTACTGGCTCAGGAGATTGTGACCGACTCGGCGGTGCGACGTTTGCTTTTTGATGCCGGCGAAGACACCGAAGCCCTGATGCTGCTTTGCAAAGCCGACGTTACGACCAAAAATGAGTACAAAATAAAAAAGTACCGCAACAACTTTGAGCTGGTGCAGCAAAAATTAAAAGATGTTGAGGAACGCGACAAAGTACGCAACTGGCAGCCCCCGGTAAGCGGACAGGATATTATGGATATGTTTGGCATTGCAGCCGGGCGCGATGTGGGAATTATCAAGAATCAGATCCGCGAAGCTATACTGGAAGGCGACATTGAAAACACCCGCGAAGCCGCTTTAAACTTCACAATTAAAAAAGGCGAAGAAATTGGCTTAAAAGTTGTGGCGGAGTACAAATTGAATTAAAATATTATTTTTGACCAAAATCTACCAATAAAAACAATGGCACTATACAGGTTCAAGGTAACTTTCGAAGATTATGATGATGTAACACGGGAGATTGATGTAAAATCGAACCAGACTTTCGAGGATCTTCACCGCGCAATTCATAAATCTACCGGCTATAACGCAGAGTTATCTTCTTCTTTTTATATCAGTAATGATCAATGGACCAAAGGCGAGGAAATAACCTATCTGCCTAACCAAAAACGTATCGACCGCGGTATCACTTTAATGGAAAAAGTAAAGCTGAGCAGCTTTATTGATGATCCGCACCAAAAATTTTACTACACTTATAATTTTGATCGCCCGTACGATTTTCATGTCGAACTAATGAAGATCATCCTGGACGAGGATCCTAAAATCACTTACCCGCATATTGTAAAAAGCGTTGGCGAAGCGCCGCGCCAAATTACCAATGCGGCCGTACCAACCATCCTGCCACCGACAAGCGATGATTTCGACTTTTTAAACGAGATGGAATTTAGCCCTGAAGATGCGGAGGATTTCTCGGAAGTAACGGATACCGGTGTGGAAGATGAAGAGGAAACAAAAGGCGGTGATCACGAGGATGGAGATGATGAAGACGAAATGGACGAATTCTCTGACAACGAGCACATGGACGACGAGGACGGCTTCGGCAGTCGCGGTGGCCGTGGCGGTCATGATGATTATTAATTAGGCGATATCGCTATTTCCCCTCTTGAGAGGGGAAGCACTAACTGATATTTTGCAATGGCTTTTATAGGGGTGTGTCCTTTCAAAACTAAGGACACATCCCTGACCCCTCTCAAGAGGGGAAGCGCGACTTTATAATCAATCCTCCTTATTTCGGTCTACAGGAAGTTGGGACGAGTCAATGTTTTGCCATGTCAACTGATACCAACAAAACTCTTATTGTAATAGCCGGCCCAACCGCCAGCGGCAAAACTGCTGCGGGGATTGAACTGGCCAATCGTTTGGGCACAGAGATCATTTCGGCCGATTCAAGGCAGTTTTATCGCGAGATGAGTATTGGGACAGCTAAACCCACTATCAGCGAACTGGCGCAAGCTAAGCATCATTTTATCAACTCGCACAACATTACCGATAAGTTTAACGTTGGCGATTTTGAACAACAGGGCCTGACCTTGTTAGACGAGCTCTTTAAAACCCGCGATCATGTATTGTTAGTCGGCGGCTCGGGTTTGTATATCAAAGCCATTTGCGAGGGCTTTGATCAATTGCCCGATATCGATCCTGATATCCGCGAACGCTTAAACACCGAACTGGCATTAAAAGGGATTGAACATCTGCAGGAAAAACTGAAAGAAGTTGATCCGGATTATTATGCCCAGGTTGATATCCATAACCCGCAACGTATTATCCGCGCGCTGGAGGTGTTTGAGGGTAGCGGGCAACCTTTCTCATCGTTCCTCAAGGCAAATCTCAATAAGCGGCCTTTCAACATTGTTAAATACGGACTATTGTGGCCGCGGGAGGAATTATACAATCGCATTAACCTGCGTGTTGATATGATGATGGGAGAAGGTTTGGTTGATGAAGTGAAGTCGCTGCTTCCCTATCGTCACCTCAACGCGCTGAACACCGTAGGTTATACAGAAATTTTCGATTACCTTGATGGTAAAACAGATTTGCCCACTGCCGTAGCAGCTATTAAACAAAATACCAGGCACTTTGCTAAACGGCAAATGACCTGGTTTAATAAGGACAAGGAAATAAAATGGCTTAGTCCGGGTGAACTAAGCCAACTGTATATTTGATATTTAAAAGGGCGAATTAAAATCGGCCAGTGTAGGGTGAACCTTATCCTTAGGCGATAGCTTCACTTCAAGCCCTTCTGTAGGCCATGGTAGATTAATGGTTGGGTCATCCCAAACCACACCTAATTCTGATGCTTTATCGTAGTAGTTGGTGCATTTGTAACTGAAAATGGTATCATCTTCCAGCGTTACAAAGCCATGCACAAAACCCGGCGGAATCCAAAACTGGGTATGATTTTCGCCCGATAGTTCGATTCCAAAATGCTGGCCGTAGGTAGGCGAGTTTTTGCGCACATCAACAGCAACATCCCAAACTTTACCTTTAATAACCCGTACCAGTTTACCCTGCTCAAACGGCGGGGCCTGCGCATGTAATCCGCGTAAAGCGCCTTTTTCAGAAAAAGACTGGTTATCCTGAACAAAATCGGCAACTAAACCGGCCTCGGCCAGTACGTTCTTTTTATAGCTTTCGTAAAAGTATCCCCGGTCATCAGGCCAAATGCGCGGCTGAATGATGAGTAAACCTTCTATCGGTGTGGTAGTAATCGTCATTATTTAGTGGTTGTACTGTTTTTCGTAATACTTGGCGTAGTTACCGCTGGTTACGTTATTTAACCACTCGCTATTGCTCAGATACCAGTCGATAGTGGCAGACAAGCCTTCTTCGAAGGTAACTGATGGCGACCAGCCCAGTTCTTTATTCAACTTGGTGGCATCAATAGCATAACGTAAATCGTGGCCCGGGCGGTCTTTTACAAAGGTGATCAGCTTCTCGCTGTCGCCAACCTCGCGACCTAATTTTTCGTCCATTTGTTTGCACAGCAATTTCACCAGGTCTATATTCTGCCACTCGTTAAAGCCGCCGATATTATAGGTATCACCAACTTTACCTTTGTGGAAGATCAAATCGATAGCGCGGGCATGGTCGATCACATACAACCAATCGCGGGTGTATTTACCATCGCCGTAAACCGGCAAAGGTTTGCGGTTAATGATGTTGTTGATAGACAGCGGGATCAGTTTCTCAGGGAAGTGATACGGCCCATAGTTGTTAGAGCAGTTTGATACCACTACCTGGATACCATAAGTATCGTAATAAGCACGCACAAAATGATCTGACGATGCTTTACTGGCACTATACGGCGAATGCGGATCGTAAGATGTTTCTTCGGTAAAGAAGCCTTCTGCACCCAGGGTACCGTAAACCTCATCGGTTGAGATGTGGTAGAACAGGTGTTTGCTGTAATCTTCTTTCCAGTATTTTTTAGCAGCTTCCAGCAGCGTAACGGTACCAATTACATTGGTATGCACAAATGCCAGCGGGTCGGTAATAGACCTATCCACATGCGACTCGGCCGCCAGGTGAATAACATCGGTAATGCCATGCTTTTCAAAAACGGCATTGATGGCCGTGCTGTCGGTGATGTCAGCTTTTTCAAAATTGTAATTAGCGGCATGCTCAACCGGTTTCAGGTTTTCAAGGTTACCTGCATAGGTAAGGGCATCCAGGTTAACTATTTTATAATCGGGATGATTGACAACAAATTGCCTTACAACTTCCGAACCTATAAAGCCGGCGCCGCCGGTTATTAAAACGCTTTTCATATGTTTGATATGGTCTTTATCCTGTTATCGTTTTTATTTAATTATGATAGCTTAATATTCGTCATCTACATAGGTGCAAATGATATGCCCTATTAAGATATGCATTTCCTGTATACGGGCGGTAATGTTTGATGGAATAGTTAAATCAATATCGCAATGCCCCTTTATTTTACCGCCATCGTTACCTAAAAAGCCGATGGTTTTACAGCCCATGGCCGCGCCCAGTTCTATCGCTTTTAAAACGTTAGGGCTATTGCCGCTGGTCGAGATCCCGATCAGCACATCGCCAGCTACGGCAAGCCCTTCTACCTGGCGTTCAAAAATATGTTCAAAGCCGTAATCGTTACCGATAGCAGTTAACGCCGATGTATCTGTAGTGAGCGCGATAGACGGTAAAGACTTGCGCTGCTTTACAAAACGGCCCACCAGTTCGGCCGCAATATGCTGTGCATCGCTGGCGCTGCCGCCATTGCCAAACAGTAATACCTTGTTGCCATTTTTTATAGCATCAATAACAAGTTTAGCAGCTTGGTTTATTTTATCTTCTAACGTTGTCAGCGTTAGTTTGGCTACTTCAATATGTTGTTCAAAAAGTTGTTCTACCTGATCCTTCATCGTCTCACACTATATTATGAAAAACTTTCATTAATCTCTGCAATTGTAGCAGTAGCGCTGCCAACCTTAGCAACCACAATTGCCGCTGCATGGTTGGCAAAATCTGCCGCTTGTTGTATGCTTAAAGCATTAACCAGGCCAAAAGCCAAAGCCGATACCACGGTATCTCCCGCACCGGTAACATCCGAAACGGCTAAAGACCGGGTTGGCATTTTTGATAGCTTACCATCGTGAAAAATGGCCAGGCCATCTTCAGATAAAGTAACTACCACATACTTACTTTGGGTATTTTCGGCTATCCGGGTGCAGGCCTGTAGTAACGTATCGTCATCGGTGATGTTTATTCCCGATGCTAAAGATGCTTCTTTTTTATTGGGCTTAATGAGGCCGGCACCGGCGTACACCGATAGATCTTTAATTTTGGAATCAACAACGGTTAATACATCATGTTGTTTACACAGATCAATTATGGCTTTTATCAATCCGTTGGTCATTACACCTTTGCGGTAGTCTGATAATATTACAGCATTTATCTCACCGATATGTGCTGTAAGCTGCTCCATTATCTGCTGCTGAACCCGGGTATTGATATCGTGTTTATCTTCCCTATCTACCCTGATGAGCTGGTGTTTACTGGCAATAACGCGCGTTTTAATGGTGGTGCGGCGTGTATCATCTTTAACCAGTTGATGAAATGCCAGTGGCAATTCGGCCAGTTTTTGGCTTGCAATTAAACTCATTTCATCGTCACCGCTCACACTAATGAGTGATGCCCGACAACCAAACGCGTTTAGGTTTGCCAAAACGTTGCCTGCTCCACCTAAGGTATATCGTTCGCTTTTCATATCCACTACAGGCACAGGAGCCTCAGGCGAAATCCTGTCGGCCGTACCAAATATGTAATGATCGAGCATAACATCGCCGATTACACATATATGTTTTTGGGCAGCGGTAGTAGAGAACAAAAATGGCATCTGGTTATATAAAATTTACTGCAAAGTTAAACCAACTTCAGTAAATATTGGCCATAGCCACTCTTAATATATTTTTTTGCTATTTCGGTAAGCTGTTCTTTATTAATAAAACCTTGCTGATAAGCTATTTCTTCGATACAGCCAATTTTGGTATCCTGGCGTTTTTCTATCACCCGCACAAACTCAGTAGCATCGCTTAACGAATCGAAGGTACCGGTATCTAACCAGGCGGTTCCTCTATCCATTACGCCAACCTGTAAATTTCCTTGCTCAAGGTAAATTTTGTTAACATCGGTTATTTCATACTCTCCGCGCGGAGAAGGTTCTATATTTTTAGCAATCTCAATCACCGAGTTATCGTAAAAATAAAGACCCGGCACCGCGTAGTTTGATTTAGGCTCCAACGGTTTTTCTTCGATAGACAAGGCTTTAAAATTCCCGTCAAACTCTACTACTCCGTAACGTTCAGGATCGGCCACCTTGTAGGCAAAAATGGCAGCGCCGTCTACATCGTTAAAACTGGTCACCAAATCGCCAAAGCCGGTACCGTAAAAAATATTATCACCTAATATCAGGGCTACCTTATCATCGCCGACAAATTCTTCGCCGATAACAAAAGCTTGAGCCAGGCCGTTAGGTACTTCCTGTATGGCGTACTCAAAGCGGCAGCCCAGTTCCTTGCCATCTCCCAATAGCCTTACAAACCCAGGGTTATCATCGGGTGTAGTGATGATCAATACTTCGTTTATGCCAGCCTGCATTAATACCGATAGCGGATAATAGATCATCGGCTTATCGTAAATAGGCATTAATTGCTTACTGATTGCTTTGGTTATGGGATATAACCTGGTGCCTGACCCTCCGGCAAGTATAATTCCTTTCATTGGTTTTTTAGTATTTTAATACATGTAGATAAACTATCTCTCCAGTACGGAACTTCGATATTAAATGTTTTTTTAAGCTTTGATTTATCCATTACCGAAAACTTAGGCCGTTTAGCCGGCGTAGGGTATTGTTCTGTAGGTATTGGGTTAACCTTTACTGTAACCCCTCCAAGTTCAAAAATGCTGACGGCAAAATCATACCATGAGGTTACCCCCTCGTTACTGTAATGATAGATGCCATAAGTGGTGCTTTGTGTTGTGATGATTTCCAATATCGCACCCGCCAGGTCAATGGCGTAAGTAGGCGTACCTACCTGATCGGCTATGATATTCAATTCATCCCTATCGGCACCAAGGCGCAGCATGGTTTTAACAAAATTGTTTCCATACTCCGAGTAAAGCCAGCTGGTGCGTAAAATAAAATATTGGTCGATAGCCGCTGTAATTACCTGCTCGCCTTCCAGTTTGGTTAAACCGTATATGCTGATTGGTTTGGCGATATCATCTTCCTGCAGCAGCTTTACATCGTTACCTTCAAAAATAAAATCGGTTGATATGTGGATGAGCGTGGCGTTATACTCTCTGCAAAGCTTTGCCAGGTTTTCGGGGCCATCGCGGTTTACCTTTCTGGCAATATCAACGTCGCTTTCGGCTTTATCTACCGCGGTATAGGCAGCGCAATTGATAACGTACGTGGGTTTTTCCCTTTCAAACAGCGTTTGCAGGGCTGCAACATCCAGGATATTAGCTTCTGTTTCGTCGGGGAATAACAAACCGCTTATTTGCCGGCTTGCGGATACGGCTTTAAGGCATTGCCCTAACTGACCGGAAGCGCCTATCACAATTATATTATTCATTGAAGTAATTTAATCTGTCAAAATAATTAATTAACCGTCATTTTAAAAACGGCGCCTATTCCACAACTGATATATCTATTCCGGCTTCGAGCGGGAAACTGCAGCACAGTAAATATTCATCATCGTTCAATTCTTCGGGTAGGTGCGCAATACCTATCGTTTTAAGCTTTCCGCTTAATAAGGTCCCCCGGCATACTTTGCAGCTACCAGTCTGGCACGAGTAAGGGAGCTCCACACCTGCATCTAACGATGCTTCGAGAATGCTTTTGCCGCGCGCTACTTCCACAACCGAAGATACGCCGTTTAATGTGATGGAGATATTTGCCGTAATCACGTCTTCCATATCCGCCGGATTTCTGACAATCTCGAAATCTTCGCTAAAGATATCATTTTCCTGCACGCCTAAACCAGTCAGTACCGACCGGGCCGATTCTTTTAACCCAACCGGGCCGCAGATGTAGTGCAGGGTATCTTCAAGCGCATGAAATTCGCGAATAACGGAAACCACCTGCTGCGGATCGATACGCCCCTGTACAATGTAAGGGTTGGTATCCGGATCTACCGAAAGCTGGGTATAAAAATGCAGGCTGGAAAATTGATCGGGGTAAGATGCCTTCATCGCCGCAATCTGATCAGAGAAGATCTCGCTCTCGTTACTGCGGTTACCATAAACCAGCATTACATGCTTGGCTATCCCTTTAGCCAAAGCATATTTGGCTATAGACATTAAGGGGGTTATGCCGCTTCCGGCGCCCCATAAAACAAGCTGTTTACTGGTCAGGTCGGTATCGGGCAATACAAAATCGCCCATGGGGGCCATCACCTGGATGATATCCCCTTCTTTTACCGTATCTACAATATGATTGGAAACAACGCCGCCGGGAACCCTTTTAACGGTAACATCTAAAGTAGCGTCGACATCGGGAGCCGAGGACAGCGAATAGGGCCGGATATACCGGCGCCCGTTAATGCTGAACACCAGGGTAAGATACTGCCCCGGGATATATTTCACCTTTTTGAGCGCAGGCTGCTTAAACGATACCGTAACAGTATCTTGAGTTTCTGTTATTACCCTTAAAACTTTAAGACTATAATATAGCATATTGCTCAAATTGTAATGGCACGGTGCTTAAGGGCGATACTACCGTTCGGTAATAGAAGCCTGCGTTTCATATTTCGTTAAAAAATCGTCGTAAGCCAGTTTAATGCCTTCTTCAAGTTCGATTTTGTGAGTCCAGCCCTGATCGTGCAGCTTTGATACATCCATTAACTTGCGCGGTGTGCCATCAGGTTTAGAGGTATCGAAATCTATCGTTCCTTCGTATCCAACCACACGGCTAACCAGGTGCGCCAAATCTTTAATGGTAATATCTTTACCGGTACCGATATTAACCAGGCCGGCCTCGTCAAAGGTCTGCATCAGGTAATAACAAGCATCAGCCAAATCGTCGGCAAATAAAAACTCGCGCATTGGCGATCCGCTGCCCCAGATAGTTACCGTTGGCAATCCATTTACTTTTGCCTCATGAAACCTCCTGATCAGCGCCGGCAGCACGTGCGAATTTTGAGGGTGATAATTATCGTTATAGCCGTACAAATTGGTCGGCATAGCCGATATGTAATTACAGCCATATTGTGCACGATAAGCATCGCACATTTTTATACCCGCAATTTTGGCTATGGCGTAAGGCTCGTTAGTATCTTCGAGCGGGCCGGTTAGCAAATAATCTTCTTTAAGCGGCTGCGGAGCCATTTTAGGATAGATACAGCTCGATCCTAAAAACATCAATTTAGTAACACCATTAACATACGATGAGTTAATGATGTTATTTTGAATTTGCAAATTATCGTACAAAAACTCGGCACGGTAAGTATTGTTGGCTACTATACCGCCTACTTTAGCGGCAGCCAGAAACACGTAGTCAGGCTTTTCGTCCGCAAAAAAATCGGCAACCTGTTGCTGGTTCCTTAAATCAAGATCGGCAGAGGTACGGGTAACAATATTGGTATAACCTTCGGCCGTTAATTTACGATGAATGGCCGAGCCAACCATGCCACGATGTCCGGCGATGTATATTTTAGCCTGTTTTTCCATGTTATAATAAAAATAAAAATACCGGGGTACGCAGTTTTTACTCGTACTGGTTTTTAATACTGTAGCCTGATGCTTTAAGCAGCTTTTCGCGTTGGAATAACTCCACATCCTTAGCAACCATCTCTTTCACCAAACCGTTCAGATCGTACTTAGGTTCCCAACCCAGTTTAGTTTTAGATTTTGTAGGATCGCCAATTAAAAGGTCAACTTCGGTAGGTCTGAAATATTTCGGATCTACGTTAACTACCTCTTTACCTGCCTCAACCTGGAACTCAGGATTTTTGCAGCTAACTACGTAGCCAATTTCGTCAACACCTTCGCCTTTAAAAGCAATCTCGATACCTACCTGCTCAAAAGCCATACGTACAAATTCGCGTACGCGGGTAGTGATACCTGTTGCAATTACAAAATCTTCGGGCTTATCTTGTTGCAGAATCAAATACATGGCTTCTACATAATCTTTGGCATGTCCCCAATCGCGCTGGGCATCAAGGTTACCTAAGTATAATTTGTCCTGCAGGCCCATAGCAATTTTAGCAGTTGCGCGGGTAATTTTACGGGTAACAAAAGTTTCGCCGCGTAAAGGGCTTTCGTGGTTAAACAAAATACCGTTGCAGGCATACATACCGTAAGCTTCACGGTAGTTAACGGTAATCCAGTAGGCGTACATTTTTGCCACTGCATACGGAGAACGCGGATAAAACGGCGTTGTTTCTGACTGCGGAACAGCCTGCACCAAACCATATAATTCAGACGTAGATGCCTGGTAGATCCTTGTTTTTTCGGTTAACCCCAATATACGGATAGCTTCCAGCAAACGCAGGGTACCTATACCATCGGCATTGGCTGTGTATTCAGGAGTATCAAAACTTACCTTTACGTGCGACATTGCACCCAGGTTATATATTTCATCGGGCTGTACCTGCTGTATAATACGGATCAGGTTGGTTGAATCAGATAAATCGCCGTAGTGAAGTATAAACTGCTGATTCTCATCGTGCGGATCCTGATAAAGATGATCGATCCGGTCTGTATTAAACAACGAGCTACGGCGTTTAATACCGTGTACTTCATAACCTTTTGAAAGTAACAGATCGGCCAGATAAGCGCCGTCCTGTCCGGTAATTCCCGTTACTAATGCCTTTTTTTTATTCATTTAATAATATGCTAAGTAGTAATTTTTATTGTTGTAGTAGCTTAAAACTTTTTAAGTAACCGTTGCCCGTATCAATCAGGCTAAGATTATTATACCCAAAAAAATCTATCCCGTTTTTCTGGCTGGCGTCATAATCATTCCCCGAGTCGCCTATCAGGCAGGTTTCTGATTTTTGATAGCCGTTTTCTTCGATAACCATCTTTACGTTTTCGATCTTGGGTACCGGCGATCCGTAAACGGATTTAAAATATGGTGTAAGCTCCAGGTAATCTATTAAAAATCTCAGTTCAGACTGTTCAGACGCCGAGACTACGTGAAAGTTGTAGTCCTGATAATTAGCCTTGATAAAGTCGGCGCTGTCTGTAATCAGCAAACTGGCATCGGCCAGTTGCTGCCGCATTATGGTTGAAAAAGATCCCGCGTAAGCGCTCACCATCTCATCGGTAATCTCCTGTTTCAGTATTTCGTTGTAAAAATACCTGATTTTTGCAAACCTCGATAGCCCGCCGTTGCTTTTATGGTAGCTGAGCAATTGATCAACCTGTTCCTGCTCAAAATCTTTAAATATTTGGGCGAAGCCGCTGTCGCGGATAGGCATCGAATCTAATATAACGCCGTCAAAATCCCAGATGATATTTTTATACTGCTCAAGCATGTTTTATCGCAAATAAACTTTAGGTTATTATTTTTTGATAGATCAGTTCGGCTATCTCAAAGTCATCCTGCCAGTCTATATCAAACGATTTGATCTTGTCTAAAACAAATATTTCAGGATTTATACCAATCCGGTCGCTATGTTTAATATAGTTAGCGGCGCTATTGATATAAAACGCATGGTTAATTTCGTACAGTGGTTTTAAATCCTGCGTACGGGGCCATTTTACTAAAGAACGATCGTGGTTAACGTAGATCTTCTTTTCATGATCCCACAAAAATTGCTGGATTTTTGTCACGCTGATCAGGCTGTCGTACTCGCCTGCTTCAACAATATCCCAATACCTGTTCAAGGCTTCGGTATAATCGTTTTCATTAACAAACGGTGCAGTGGCGTGTACCCAAAAAATATGCTCTGCATCAACCGCCGTCGGGACGTAATTTATAAATTCCTCAATATTGGTAGATGAAAGGCATAAACGATCGGGCCGCGGAACGATTGTTATTTTGCTACTTTTAAAGCTTTCGGCTACCCGAAAAGTCTCCGGATCGTTACTCGATACGATGATCTCGTCTATCTGGTCAACTTTAAGTAACTGGCTTAATTTAATTTTTAAAAGCCCACCTTCAACCCCTGCAAAATCCCTGGTGTTTTTATTGATAACCCGTTCGCTACCCTTTCTGGTCGGAAGAAAAAATTTGGCTTTGCCCACTTTGTATTAATTATCTATTAATGAATAAACCGACAACGGCGTCAGATCTGCGTACAACGATGGAGTAAGTGTAAAAATCTCCTGTTCTTTATCTTTAAACATGGCAAAACTATATTCGTTTTCTTTGAATAAGCCTTGTTCGTTAGAGCTTATGTTGGCTTTTGCATAACCATCATAACCGGTAATGTATATTTTACTGATACCCATTTCAATTGCTGTTTGCAACGAAAGCACGGTATGCGAATCTTTAAAATGCTCAGTAAACGTTATTTCAGATAACTCGTACGATTGATCGATCATATCCGGCGGAACGTAAGTCCCCATTTTGCGGGGGAACGGAGGTAAAATGCACAGGCATTTTAATTTTTTAAGATTGGTTGCAATGCGTTCCAACCGGCGGCCCTCATTCCCAACCAGGCAAAAATATTGTTTAACCGGCGACTCCAGATAAGCCCGGCTATTTTTTGCACTGGCATGTATAATACAGATATTCTCCTGGGTTTCGGCAAACTTAATTATGGCTTCGGCATGTTCTACAGCGCTTGGCCCGCCGCCAACAATAATTGCAGCATCGTATTTATTTGCAGCTCCGTCAAATACCGGTAACTTAATATTATCCTGTTGCCCTTTTAACTGGTTGTTTAAGCCCAACACCATGCTATTCAATGAATAAGCACGTTTGGAGATCCAATCCATTACATCTTTTTGCGGTAACGAGTTGGCACCCGATACCATATACGGCAGGTTAGTGCCCCAACCATGGATATTTCGCAGTTCATCAAAATCCGTCACTACATCGGCCAGGATGTTAAAATCTACATCCACACCAAATTTTGTAGCCAGGTGCGTTAATATCAATTCGGTTTTAAGGTTACCCGCACCGCGACCCATACCTGTTACGGTAGAATCTACCATATCGCAGCCGGCGCTTACCGCAGCAAGCGTATTGGCAAAAACCAATTCAATATTATTATGCCCGTGAAAACCGATAGGCATTTTCAACATCTGCTTACACTGGGTAATCAACCTGCTTACGTCATCAGGATAAACACCACCGTACGAATCGACAAGGCTGAAATAATCAACATTATCGTTAAGTACCTCTAAGCTATCAAACACACCTTTACCTTCCTCGCTTAGCAGGCTGCTCATGTACATCAAATTGACAGCACTTTCGTAACCCTGATTTTTTATCTCCTTAGATAATTCGATAGCATAAGGAAGCCTTGAAGGCGCAACCGCGATACGGACAATATCAACAACATCCTTGCATGACTTTAACAAACCGGCAACATCCTGCGGAGCAACCTCTTTTTCGTTAAACATCACGGCTACCTTTTTTTCCTGCAATACGCTTTTTATACGTTCCAGTAAAAATATCGGCGAATAGAAATATTTCCCTTCGTAAGTTTTGCGGCCTTTTAAATTTCGATAGCCAATTTCTACAAAGTCAACAGGCAATTTTTTCATTGCCTTCAGGTAGGTGTCAACTAATGATTCATCAAAATCCCAATTGGTGTAGTAACCACCGTCTCGAAGCGTACAATCAAGTATTTTGAACATACATTGTATTTTTTGCTTGTATAATAACTTGCAGCCAAGATACGCAAAAAAACTGGAAAGACAGTGGATTCGGGGTTAAGAAATAGAAAATAAATCCCCATTATTCCCCGTAGTAAAGCCACAATTCCACGATAATTTTATTCCCGAAAATCCCGCTATTTTAACAATCAGGCAAGGTTTATGAGAAAAAAAATATTTATACGCTTAAAAAGATAAATATGTTCGGTTAAAAGCGTATTTTTATGAAGTTGGCAAGCTTATTGTCCCCCTAAGACTATATTGATTAAAAAACTATGCGAAAATTTTATTCCCTGAAAAATTTTGTTCTGTTGGCAAGCTCCCCATTTTTGATAGCCTGCAAAAAGGAAACATCTATTATTCCTTATAATAACAGCACTACCCCGGTAGTTACTACCACAACGCCACCACCCACTACTACTTCTAACACTGTCAACCCTTTCTCGCAACCTGCGAGCGATGCCGACAGCAAGGCTTTGTTTTTTTACGACGTTCAGCCATCGTCAGAGTATTACACATCAACCCGTGGTTACCAGGCTTGCCCATCAATTGGTTCAGAAAACGGACATTTATTTTCTGCCTGGATGTGCGGTAAAAAAACTGAAGAACCAGGAAATTACATCAGCATAGCAGTGAGCGACGATGCCGGCAGCACCTGGCATTTAAACTCTTTAATTGTAGCACCAGACGATAAAGCCAACAGACATTTTGATAGCTCTTTCTGGAATGACAAATACGGTAACCTATATTTATCATGGACCAGATCTGACGGCCAATGGGATGGCGCACAAGGCGGCGTTTGGCGCGTAAAGATTAAATACGTTAATAATAAGGTAGTTATCACCAAACCAGTATTTATGTTTCATGGTGATATGAACGTTAAGCCTACTCCTTTAGGTCAGGACAGCACAAGTTTATTGTTCCCGGTATCGGGTTGGAATATCAACTCACCGGTTTTCAACGGACTTCCGGCTACCATGACTTTACCTGAATATAACGGCGCGTTCGTTTACAAATCAACTTACGACCCGATAACCAAAGAATTACAGGCTCCGCAAAAAGTTTCTAAAATACCAACAAGCATTGTAAGGGTTTTTGACGAACACATGCTGGTTAATACCACCAACAATACCTTCAAATGTATGATGCGCACGTTCGGTAACGGTATAGCCTCTATACAAAGTAACGATAATTGCAACAGCTGGGGTAGCGAATCATTGTTCACCGATTTAGGCGCAACCACCGCAAGCCGTTTCTATTATGCACGCTTAAAATCAGGCAATATATTATATATATTAAATAACAGTACCGTAAGAGAGAAAATAACCGCTTACCTGTCAAAAGATAACGGCCAGACTTTCCCGTACAAAGTATTAATCGACAGCAGATTAGGCTCATCTTACCCGGATGTTGTGCAAAGCGCTGATGGTAGTATCTGCCTTATTTATGATTTTTCGAGAAACCCTATAGGTGAAATAAATTTCGTAAAATTCACCGAGCAGGATATTATTAACGGAAGCACCGCCAACTTTAAGAGAGTTAAAATTTGCAGCTTACAATAAAACAATTTTAAATAGCCGGGTAAACAGGGATTACCCGGTTAATAAAATACAAATACGGCATACATTGCCAACAAAAAACGCAAGATCAAAAAATGGTCTTGCGTTTTTTTTGTTTAACAATATTTGCATCAACTGTTATAAAAGCAAAAACACAATATCATCAGGAGCTTAGTTGCTTTCAGGATGATATTGTGTTTTGAGAGTCAGGGTAGTAACAGCTTGTTGCGCGTTATTCCCGTATTATTAAAAAGTACTATTTCTGATCGAAAAGGTGTATTGTAGAAACGGTATCTTCGATGTTTCCTTTAGATGAAGCGCCGAATAAAATCGACTCGATATTAGGTAGTTTACAAACATACTCTAATGCTTCTTTAGGGTTGATAGCGCCACCGCCTAATACCTGCATTGCAATAGCACGCAATTTTCTGTTGGCCAAAGTTTCTTCGTAAAGCTCTTTACCGCCCGACATACGGAAACCTGCTTTATTGATAGATGAACAAATAATTGGGTTTTCGATCCCTGCGCTATTTAAAACATCTAAAAGCATCGGCATGTTCATGGTAATAAAACCAGCTTCAGCATCGTACTTTTTCTTGATGTAGTTATAGTAACCTACTAAGATGTCTTTCATGCCAAGGCCCAGCAATAAGTCGGTGATTACGTTTTGAAGGAAAATAACCGGTGTATTGATACCTTTAAACATTTTCATCTCCGAGTCGATCAATAATTCGATCATCGAGAAATAATCTTTTGATAAAAAGGCCATACCGCCTTTAAACATCGATCCTACAAAATTTCCCGGAACGTACTGTTTAATAGTACCTAATATACCCAGCTCGGTAACCGCGTTTGCGTATTTATGCGCATAGGGCATACATGGGTAAATTTTAAAGTCTTTATATTTTTGCGGGTTATTCCTAACAATTTCGCAAATGTTGGCTATACGCTCGTGAGTGGTACACATAAAAGTGTCTACACCCAGTTCGATAGCGTAATCAAGAGTTTTCATGATGGCTTTATCATCCTTAAAACGCATAGCCTGCGCTCTTGATTTTTCGTCTGAGATATGATTTACAGCAAAGAATTGGTTATCGCCAAATAATATTCTATCCATGATCTAACGCGCGTTGGTTTTAATTAAGTTAATAGCCCTGTCTGTATAATAAGCACTTTCAAAAGTATTGATACTGTTAGTTGCTTTGGTATCAACAGTATTTATGAAATGATCCATCTGCAATGAATACTCTTCGCCACGCAAATAAAAATCAACCTCGGTAGTAAGATCTGTGATATACTTTACGTTCCAACCTTTTGAGTAACCTTCAGGCGTTTTATCCTTGAAATAAATCTTCAGCTCGTTAGCGTCAGAAATAATTTTACCCTTATCGCCAATCACGGTTATCGAGGTAGACATTTTGCGGTAGGTGTCATCGCTCCAGTTTACAGAAAGCAAACCGGTGATATCATTTGAAAGCTTTAACAGCGAAAATACCACATCATCAACCTTGCTTGAAAATACCGGTTTTACAATACTTCCGTAGCACTCGGTAATTGGGGCCAGTAAATAATTGATCAGGTCTATCACGTGCGAAGCATAGTCCATTAAACAACCGCCACCTTCGGCCGGGTCAGAACGCCAGGTATCGGCTTTCTTTTTGGTAACCACCGGACCGTAAGCTTCGCCTTCAAAGTGGTAGATGTTGCCGATAAAGCCACCATCTAAAATTCTTTTTACTTCCTGGAAAGTACCTACAAATTTATTGTGGTAACCAACCTGGTTAACCAGGTTTTTCTTTGCAGCTAAATCCATCAGTTCTTTACCTTGCTCTAAGCTAAGGCAAAATGGTTTCTCTACAAAAACGTGGATACCGCGCTCTAATAAATATTTAGATACCTCGTAGTGATATTTGGTTGGTACAGATACAACCACAGCTTCGGGCTTTGCCGTTTCAACCATTACTTTGTAATCATCAAAACATGGCATTGATGAATACTTGGTCAACATCTCTGTAACAATTTTCGACGTATCGCACACGCCAACAAGGTTCACTTTTGGATTTGCGCCCAGAATAGATAAATGGGATATCCCCATTTTTCCGGCACCGATAATAGCTGTTCTAACCATTCTTTTTAATTTTTAAAAAATTCATTATTACGTCTTTAAAAAACTTCATTTGATTGCCGATGTTGCGGCGAAAAACTTCGGGCCTGAGGAAAATCCGTACCAACCAACCTATGCGCAGTTTAAACCAAATGGGGTGTATAGATTTTTGAGTGCCGGCAAACCAGTCGAATACGTTGCCGATGCAAATCGTCAAAACCGGGTTTAATCTATCCCTTACCGAGATGGCCCATTTTTCCTGTTTCGGGCAGGTCATCCCTACAAATAAAACATCAGGCTTAAAAGCGTTTACGGCGGCGGTCATCTCCACCAGGTCTTCCTCACTGAAAACAGGTTTAAATGGCGGCGAGTAAGTATCTACAACAAGGTTAGGGTACTTTTCTGCAGCATTGGCGCGCATTTTATCCAGGGTTTCGTTTGATGATCCTAAAAAGAAAACTCTGCCGCCTTGCTGGTTTAAGCGTTCAATAAAATGGTAAAACACATCTGGCCCCTGGTTTCGTTTGATATTTTCGCCCTTTAACATCAGCGATGCAAAGGCAAAATAAACACCATCCAACACCAAATAATCGCTGGTTTTTAAAGCATTTTCAAACTCTTTGTCTTTAATACTAACACCGTATGAGTTTGGGCTGATCGTATTTATAACGCGGGTCTTATCACCAGCGACCGGGATTAACGCCAGATCGTCTGAGAACACTTTAAAACCCATTGTTTCTACAAAATGCGGAGAACTCATTACATTATCAATTTTGTTGCAAAATGCTTAAAATTTTTAAATATTCCTAAAAAAATCAACCATTTCGATATATTTTCATTAACTCTTGTGAATATTTCTCTATACTATAATAATTTGCTATCGTCTGTGTAGCGCTGGTTGCCATGCCCTGTAAGGCCTGGTAATTATCTATAATATAAGTCAGTTTAGATGCCAGTGTTTCCGCATCATTTTTAGGGACGAGTATGCCGTTTGTACCGTCTTTTACTACAGCGGTTATCGAGGCATCGTTGGTTACCACTACTATGCAGCTCATGGCCATTGCTTCAAGCAGCGCTACCGGTAATCCTTCCCCAAAAATAGAGGGAAGCAAAAATACCTCATTTTGCGCCAGCGCCTGCCATTTTGCTTCGCCGCCAACAACTCCTTTAAAACTATAGTTTAATTGTTTTAAAGCGGCTAATTGGGCCTCCAGGCCGTCTTTCTCGGGCCCTGCGCCGTAAATATTAAAATCAAATTTATCGTAGTTACCTTCTAATGATTTTAAAGCCTCGGCAATTACATAAACGCCCTTTGATTTTACGATACGGCCAAGGAAGCAGATCCCTAACTTATTTTTAACCACGGAACGATCTGGCACCCGGGCCGGAACTTTAACCGCGTTGGGCAGTACAATGCATTTTGTAAACTGATAGTCGGCCTCAATTTGCTTGCTTTCTAAAACACTTAGTACAATTACCGCGGCGCTGTTGTAAAGCATATCTTTCAGCATTTTATATAGCATGCTGCCTTGCGGCGGCGGCTGCATCAGGTAGTACCCGCCGTGGATGTGGAAAATAATGCGTTTACCAAAAATCCTCTTCGCTATCCAAAACACGCTGTAATCTCTAATGATGGAAGCTTTTTCTAAACCGGTGTTTAAATGCACCAGGTCCGGACTACTTTGTATCAGGATTAAAATAGCCCTTGGGATCACCATCAGCTGATTTAACAACCACGAGAAGCCTTTTTTTTGCTTATCCTTTTTCCCAAGCAAAAAATGCTTAAAATCGGCCTCGGGGCTGCTTTCAATAATGCCCCTAACCAAAGCCGATATACCGCTTACGTTATCACTTTCGGTTAGCGAAGGCGCCGTGATTAAAACTTTCATTTGGTGTTTTCCTGGTATCTTAATTTATCGATTCGATATCGTAATCGAACCGGCTTTTGTAATTTTTGTATTTCGGGTCTGCCATCAGTAAGTTTTCAAAACAGCTTACATGGTGGTTAGTCAGCTTGGCGTATATCAGTAACGAACTGCCGAAGCCTACAATGTCAAGCCCTTTATTGCTGGTGATCAGCGCCTCGAACGGGATATTGCCCGGCAATTCTACATATTTAAACCCGTGCTGTTCAAATACATTTAGTATAGCCTGTTTATTTTCGGCAGTTTGCGCCGGGTGAAATTTTACATAATTAACCGGCTTGCCCTTGGCTTTTACCGCCTCGTTTATAGCCGACAGATAGGTATCATAGCCCAGGTAATCCATCTCTACCGCGCCTTCAAAAATAAAGAAGGGGTTGGTGAAAGTTAAATCGACATTATAGGCCAACTGGGGCCAGGTTACTACGTTGTGTTTCACCGGCAAATAGCTGAAACTGTTTTTTGATATCCCGAAAGTTTCGGTTTTGATATTTCGTTTGGATATCTTGCTGAAAGCGAAATCGGTTTCCCAGTACCTGCTTTTGTAAAAAATGGCGCTGTAAAATTCCTTTGTAAAATTCCGGGCATTAAAGTGTTTAATCTGCAGGTTTCGTGAATAACAGTTACTCCCCTCTTCAATAAAATGGAAGCCCTCGCAGTTTTTATTGGTAATTAATACCTGAACGGTAAATACACCCGAATGCGGCACATAGGCGATATACTTTTGACCAATTTGCGCGGCAATGTCGGCATCGGCCGTTAAAAGCAATTGGTTCAGTTTCCAAAACCTGAACTTCGAACTCATGGCCTGCTCAAATAAAACAGTCCAATCCATCACCTTTGCAGGTGCATAGGCATCAGCCGGGATCTGGTACTTACGGGCAGTTATAAAAATTACGTCCCCCGCATTTAAATTTAACAGCGTAATGGTGCCTACGGCTGTTAAATAAGTAGTATGGCTGTGAACGTAAAAGATATGTTTCATGGTATTGATTTAATGTTTCGATGGAGATAAAACAACATCGAACATGCCTTTATACTGATCGATAATTACACCTGTTGAATATTTTTCGTTTTTCAGGGCTGTAACATTGGCCTGCATTTCCTTGTAACCTTCGTAATGGCGGTCTATAGCCAGTTTAAGTACTTCGGTTAGGCTTTCCACGTCATCATTTTTAAAAATGTAGCCGGTTTTGCCATGCGTTATTTCGCTTGTAAAACCCTCTAAATCTGAAACGATAAGCGGCACGCCGTAATTCAATGCTATTTTAAGCGGCCCGCTTTGGGTTACAATTTTGTATGGAAGTACCAGGTAATGATACGATTCAAACATCTCTGCTATCTGGCTATTGCTTATCAGGCCAATATCGCAGGTAAATAGCTGCGGGTGGGTTATTCTTTGCTCGTAAAAGCTCCATTCATCACACTGCCCGGCAATTACCACATGAAAGTTTTGATACCCTGCATCATACGCCTTGCAGGCGGCATCTATCAGTAACTCGATATTTTTTGACGGGCGGATGGTACCGAAATTGAAGAAAACGATCTTATCAGTAGCCCGGGTGTGATTGGTTGATCCAAAATCTTTAAGGGCTAAGGGAATAATAAAAGTCTTTTTCTGAGGGTGACGCTCCGTAAACTGCGCGGCCTCGCTCTCTGAAAACAGGTTGATATGTTTAAACCATGAATATACCAGGCCATAAAAAACGGTAAAGATCGCCTTAAACTTAAACCCGCTATGTACTGCACCCTGGTGCGCCGTATAAATAGTTTTATTGCGATTGAAAAATAATAACGCTAATAAAGCGAAATAAGGGGTGGCCGTATGATTGACGTAGATAATATCAGGCCGGCTGTTTTTAACTTGCCTGAACAGGTTAAAATACAGCATAAACGTACGTGGATCGCGCACCCGGTGTTTCACTCTGATCAGGTGGAGCGTTAGGTTAGGCAAATTCAATAAATGGCTGAATTCACTTTCCTGAAACCGGCTTTTATGCTGCGGCAGTAATACAAACCACTCTACCTGGTAGTCTTTTAATAACGCAGGTATAATGTTGATATCACAGTCGACAAAGTAATCCGGGGTTATCCAGCTTATCTTTTTCATCACTTTCCGGGAAGTAAAACATTTTTAAGTGCATCTAAATAGCCATAGCCATGCACAATATCCGGTTCTACATAATTTCCTTCGGCCCATTCGTTCCACGATTTTAGGAACACCATTTTATGGTCGTCTTCCTTGTGGCTGATCAGTTCAACTGCTTGCTTTATGTGCTGCTCGAAAAGTTCGGGAGTGCTGCCGGTATAAATTACCGATCTTCTGCCCGATCTGGCTGAATTATCCCACTGAGGCAGGATAGATGGATAAACATTCTCCTGCTTATCGCTATCGGCAAAGATATGTTTGATGATATCCTTGTATTTGTATTTATTTAACAGCACGCCGCCAATTTTTTCAGCAAGTTTTATTCTGAGTTTCTGAACAAATTGCCCTTCAATAGCGCTGCGTGCATCAAAAGTACCTATGGTGTTAACGCCGTTGAAACCCAGTTCAAGCAAACGGTTAACATCTTTATGTAACGATGATATCGCGATAAAATGAACACCTTTTAAACCATTCTTTATCGCCAGCTCGTTCCACTGATCGATATAGCTTTTGGCATCAGGAATATTAAATGGCTTGTATAAAAGAAAAACCGGTTTGCCATCTATCTTGATGTAACGGTCATCCTGAAAGGCATCAAGCACCGAGTAAAAATGGCGCTCGTAATCTTCGCGCCCCGGATAGGTTTGCTCCATCAGGATCTTGTTTGGGCTGCCCACCCAAATACCCGACCAGGTTTCGTTAGCCCAGGCCAGGCAGAACGGAAGCGTTGGGTTACCGCTTTTTAAAACCTCTTTAAAAGGGCGCTCAATTAATTGTTTACCGGCCCACCAGTAATGCCAGTAGGCAAAGCCCTCAACGCCGGCATAGCGCGCCATTTCGGCCTGTGCTTCCCTTACTTCCGTAAGCCTTAAATCATAATATCCTAAATCGGCAGGTACCCGGGGCTGATAGTGTCCTTTAAATAATTGCTTAGCCCGGCCAACGTTAGTCCACTCTGTAAAACCTTTTCCCCACCATAAGTCGTTTTCGGGGATGGGGTGAAACTGCGGCAGATAAAATGCAACCACCCTGGCTTTGGGTTTAACAATTTCTGTTGGTGATGTAAGTGTCATAAAGTGAGATTATTTTGATGAGGTTGTTATTACTGCTGTATTAGCTGTGCTTGCCGGCCCATACAAAGCCATTATTTTGGCCATAATAACGTACAGGATAAAAAAGAAATAAAGGGTAAGACAAATACCGGTAAACAAGATATATAATACGTAAGTGAGGATCATGGTACTGATAATGGTGTACGGCAGCCGGTTGGGCCAGCGGTTGAGCTTAAAGATTGCCTTGGCCTTTTTTGTCATGCCAATAAACAGCCAGCTCCATATAAAGATCCCCACTACCCCCGTTTCTATCAGCACCACAAAAAATATACTTTCAAAGGCCAGCAATATCGGGTGATCTCCGTATAGTTTTAAGTATTCCTGCGTCCACGAGTAGCCTTTGCCAAATAAAAATGTGCCATCGCCAATCAAGTCTATCGCACCATTAAGCTGGCGCAAACGCATGTCTAAGGTCGATCCCTCCACGCTCCCGGTTTTTTGCTTATTCCAAACAAAGATGGTAGAATCGGCCAGGGCCTGGTATTTACCAAAAATGGAGGTATCAAGCCCTAATAGTAACACAAACACGATACCAATTACTATTAAAAATTTGGTTGATACCTTACTGTAATAGAACAACACAATACTGCCTATACCTAACGCCCCAATAGCCGATCGTGTACCGGTAACCAGCATGTTAAATGCAACCAAAACCAGCAGCGCAACAAGCAATGTTTTTACCACCCGGTTATTCTTCATCGTATTCAGGATAAAGAAGATAAAAAGACAGAGCAAACAGGTAAAACCGGCCCAGGTCATGGGGTGGGTGGTGGTAGATTGTAAGCGCCCAAGCAATGCCCCCCGTTCAAAATCCGAATAGATTTCCAATACGTCGGTAGTTGGCTTATAAGCGATATTCAGCACCGCTATATAAGGGTTTCCGTTAATAGCAAAGCAGTAAACCCCGTAAATAGACATTACCGCAATACAGATCAGGATATGCAGAATCAGTACGTTAACATCCTTTTTAGTTTTATAGATGTGCCAGATAATATAAGCGATAGAAAAATCAGATAAAATCTCTACCAGCAGTGCTTTAATCTGCGCGCCAATATCAATCTCGCTGCCAAATACCGTTATAAAGAACGATGCGACAACAAAAAAGAGAAACGGCTTAAAAAACGCCTTGTCTGTCGGTGCTTTTTGAATGATTAAATGTTTAACTACAAAAAGCGCTATAAGTATATAACCCAGCCAAAAGCTTCCGCTAATGGTTAAGCCTAAAACATCGGTAGTTACGTAGCTGGGGATGATTAATTTATAGATGATAACCCACTCCACACCCCGTTTTAAATTTACGAATGCCGTAATCAGTATTGCAAAAAATATAACTAAGAGTATGGGATTAAACATGGCGCCTGGTTATTTTATAATCCTCAAAGTTTTAGCCGGTACACCGGCGGCAACAGCATTCGCGGGTACATCCTTTGTCACCACAGAATTTGCTCCAATAACTGAATTTTTCCCAATATGTACGTTAGGCATAATGGTTACCCCTTCGCCTATCCAAACATTATCATCAATCCAAACACGCCCTTTTTTAAAGATCGGTCTTTGCGCCGGCGGAATGTCCAGCGAATCAGCCTCAGTTGCCGATCCATGAAAATGATCGGTAATAAACACGCGGCTGGCTATCAATACATTATTACCTATTATAATTTTATCAGCGCAAGCAATATGGCAATCAAAGTTAATTGCTACGTTATCGCCAAAAATCAGTTCCGGTTCAACGCCATCGCATTTAAAGGTCTCGATCCGTAAACGGGTGTGCGAAAAAAATTTATCTCCCACGGTTATAAACCCGGGATTTTTTAAATACATCGGCCTTTCGATAAAGAAAGCATTCCCGGTTTTTTTGAAAGATAGCTTAACGTATTCTGAATAGAATAAATTTTTATAAAAGTTTACCTTCCTGAAAAATCCAAGGCCGAAAACGCTATGAAACAGGCGCACCAATAACTTTATAACTTTCTTCATTTAGCTATCACCTTATTTTTTAACATTTTAGCTGCTATAATGGCGTTAACAAAATAGTAGGCCGGGTTATATTTAAAATATCTGAAAACGATCTTCTTACTCTCATCGTCAGATGAGAAATTGCTCACCTCGCGTTTCAGATAAATGTTACTAAGCCATGGCGCCAAAAATTTAGCGCAAAATTCCGATTTCACTTTTACATAGGTGAAATAGTTAATCTCCCCATCCACGTATAAGCCCTTCACTATTTTGCCGATAAAGTTCTCAATAAAAACCTTAAAAAAGTTATACCCACCTTTACTTACGTTGGTAGTATCCTGGCCCAATAGCTTTTTCTGATAAACAACTGCCGATCTTTTATCTTTAAAGTTGGCTATTAAAACCATTAAATGGTAAAACAGCAGTCCTTCAAAACGTTCTTTATTCTCCAGGCGGTCGTAATCGCTTTTCCATATACTGAAACAGCCTATCCAGGTAATCCAGTAGCTAACAGCCCGCATAATGGGGTTAAAATCGGCGCACAGCAGCTTTGCCTTTTTATGATCGACGTTGTGGTAAATCAAAACCGGTTTCTTTTCCAGGTTCTCTTTCACCGTATCTAACATAAATTTAAGCGAATCTGGCAGCAGGATAGAGTAATCGTTAAGCAGTTTAAGTACTTGTCCGTTCGCTAAGCCCAGCACTACCACAAAATTTTTCTCCATCCCCACATTAACATCGTTTTTAAAATATTTGATGTTGGGATAACGTGAGGTAAATTCTGCGCATACCGCAGCAGTATGATCGGTTGATGCGTTATCAGCTATCACCACCTCCACCTCGTCGTTAAAACCATCCTGCCCAACAATAGACTGCAGGCAGCTTTTTAACGCATCGGCACGATTAAACGTTGGGATACAAAAAGATAATAACGCACTTGATATCATACCTGAACCATTGCGGGTGTAGCTCTCATTTGTTTTCGTTTCGCTTTAAAAATGGTTACAAACCATGGAATGGAAAACAAAAAAGAAGAATAGAAACCAAACATTAAATATTGCTTCGGCAATAACAGGGCTATTAAAAGCGTGCCGCCCGAAACATAAACACCTTTAACCAACGATGGCACTACGTAAGGCTCCTCTTTATTAGCCCTGTTGTAAATTGCCAATGCGTTAATAATTAGCTGAGCCAGCCAGGCCGCCAGTAACAGCGCCAGGTTGGTAAAGCTTAAAAAGCGATCGGTAAACTTGTGATAGTATATCCCGGCTACGTAGAAAAACACCAGGCATAAAACGCCGCAGCCTATATAAGTTAAAATAGATTTAACTAAGCTCGATTTAAAAACCTTGTCCAGCTCATCCCACTGGCGTTGAGATACCAGCATGTTTAACTTTGGCGTGATTACATAGATCCAGATATTGGCCATGCTGAAAATAGCATTGATCAGCGTGATGGTAATACCCACCTGCCCGGCAAAAGCCGAACCGTAATATTTAAACGCAATTGGCGTAAATAGTTGGAATATCAAATAACCGCTAAACCAGCTGATCATGTAGCGCCACATCAGGCCCATAACTTCCGGCCGCCAGTTGTAATCTTCAATCTCCTCTTTTCTTAGCTGAACTATCGGTGCGCCAAAGGCCTTAACTACCTGCCACAACATTACCAGCGAGCTGACAATGCTCGACATGGCAATGGCATATAACTGGCCATGAACAACCAATAAAGGCACTACCAGAAAGAAGTTAAGCAATACGTTGATATTACGTATTTTTTGAACTTTGGCAATCATGCCGCATCCTTCAAAAAACGAGATAACGATATTAAGATAAAATTTGACGCCTGAACCGGCGATGAAGATGATCCAGGGCAGTACCCACGAGAACTGATTTTTTTCGGCCGAGAAAATATAATACCCTACAAAGAAAATAACCGGAAAAGCAAAGCCTACGGTATAACTGCCCCATTTAGCTATAAATCTAAAAAAACTGATCAGTCTGTCTAAGTAAATCTTCGGTCCTTCAAACCTGTTATCGCCCGTAAAGCTGAGGTGAGCAAACTCATGAGCCGAAAACTGCAGAACAATAACGGTAAAACCCAAATCGGCCAGTATAGATAAGGCCGAAATGCTCATGAACGAGTACCAGTATCCCTGCATCTGTTTGGTGAGATACAGCGGAATCAATATCATAGTAATAGGCCCTGTTAGCAGCCTGGACAGGTTAACAAAAAATGTTTGTTTAACATCTTTACTAAAATTCCTTTTTAGGGCACCGATCATTAACGTGGGGTATTTAAAGAGTTTTCAGAACTTCGGTCAATCCTTGTTCCAGGGTGTGATTAGCATGCCAGCCTAAGCCCGCTAAAGCTGTGTTGTTGGCAACAGCATACATAATTTCGTTCTCGCGCATAGGCAGTGCGCCAAAATTAAGCGCCGATGCACTGCCCGACACTTTTTTAACCACCTCTACCAGTTGGCGTAAAGTGGTGGCTACGCCGGTACCCACTTCAAATTCGCTATAGCCCTGGTTAGGGGTAGTAAAATGTTTAACAACTACGCCAAAGGCATCAACAACATCTTTAACGTAGATAAAATCGCGCACCTGCTCGCCGCTGGTAAGGGCAATTTCCTGTTCGCCTTTTAAAATGCGGCTGGCAATAGCCGGGATAAATTTATCAGGCGCATCATTTTCACCGTACATATGGTACAGTTTCATGTTGATGACGTTGCATTTATCTAATAAAACCTGCAGCCACTCGTTCACCTGTTTTTTAGACAGGGTATAGTCTACCAGGTATTTATAGTTAAACTGCGGGTTATTAAAAAACGAATCGATATTTACAAAATTAGTTACGCCATGCTTGTTGGCCAGTTCGTAAAGTTCAACCGGTAGCAAAACGTTAGTCCTTAAAACCGGGCCTGCGGGCTCTTGCTGGCGCTTATAAAGCGTTGCGGCATGTATAACGGTATCAATGCTATGCTGCTCAAAAATCTCTTCGAGTTTCTTTTGGGCATCATACACCGTAAAATTATACCCCTGCAGCCGGTGTAAGTTCGCTACGCTATGTTCTAATCCAACAATATTAAATTCTGCAGCCAGCGTTTTCGCCAGCTGAGAACCTAAAAAACCGTTGATGCCGGTAACTAATATTGTCTTCATTATTCCGTAGCGCTTGTTGATCTAAGTATTGATTAGCCGATGTATTTTTCAATTACATCAAGAATGTAATCGTAGTGGCTTTCGTTCAGGCCAGCCCATACACCCAACCAAAACGATTGGTTCATGATGGTATCGGTGTTGGTTAAATCGCCAACAACCCTGTGGTCGATATTGGTGTAGCCTGGTTGTCTTAACAGGTTACCGCCAAACAACAGCCTGGTACCAATTTTCTTTTCTTCCAGGTGCTGTACCAACATGTGTCTGTCGGCTGCATCACCTTCGCGCAGAGTAAGCAGAAAGCCAAACCATGATGGATCGCTGTTAGGCGTAGCCTCAGGCAGGATAAACACTTCTTCCAGTCTTTTCATTCTCTCGTGCAGGGCAGCAAAGTTTGCTTTACGCTGAGCCACAAACTGATCTATCTTTTTAAACTGAGATAAACCGATAGCGGCCTGCATATCTGTAACCTTAACGTTAAAACCGATGTGCGAGTAAGTATATTTATGATCGTAACCGAAAGGCAGGCTACCTAATTGCTGCCCGAAACGGCAACCGCAGGTATCATCTTTCCCAGGTTCGCAATAGCAATCGCGGCCCCAATCACGGAAACTTTCAGCTATTTTAGCCAGTTCAGGGTTGTTAACTAAAACCGCACCGCCTTCGCCCATGGTAATGTGGTGAGCCGGATAGAACGAGAAAGTAGCAATATCACCAAACGTACCTGTTTTCTTTCCGCGGTAAGTTGCACCTAACGAGTCGCAATCATCCTCAACCACCCACAGGTTATATTTTTTAGCCACACGCATCACCTCATCTAAGTTGAACGGGTTACCAAGCGTATGCGCTATCATAATAGCTTTTGTTTTGCTTGATACTGCCTGCTCAATCATCTCGGCTTTAATGTTATGTGTAGCCACATCAACATCAACAAATACCGGGATTGCGCCAAATTGTATCATCGGGTTAACCGTAGTTGGGAAACCGGCAGCAACAGTAATTACCTCATCGCCTTTTTTAATAGCTCTGTCGCCCAGTTTTGGCGAAGTAAGCGCGTAAAACGCAATAAGGTTGGCAGATGAGCCCGAGCTAACTAATAAGGTTTTAGCCGCACCAAAATACGATGTGAAAGTATGTTCAAACTCGTTAGCGTACCTGCCGGCGGTCAACCAACCATCAAGGGTTGCTTCAACACCTAAAATCAGGTCTTCCTCGTATAGAACTTTTCCGGTTACCGGAATATAATTTTCGCCAGCGATAATGGTTTTTTGGGTGGCTTTTTTCAATCGCTCGTTAATGTACTCTGCATTAAGGTGACTCATCGTGATTGCTGTTTTGCTATTATGTTTTACTTAAAAAAATTCGTTATTTGATCATTAGTGAACTGATCGATATCAGCCGGAGATGTGATATAGTGGCTATACCAGTCCATCGTCATATTGATTGCTTGGCGGGCGCTCATTTTTGGCAGCCAGCCCAGTTCGTTAGTAGCCTTGTTGATATCCAGTTTTAATAAACCGGCTTCGTGCGGCTGATTGGCGTGTTTAACAACCTCGTATGTCCCCTCGCCAAAGCTTTCAATGGCCAGTTTGGTCATTTCCTCAACAGTCAGGGTATCTTCTACATAAGGCCCGAAATTGTACTCAGAAGCAAAGGTGCCGCCTTTCTCATCCAACCGTGCACCCAGTAGCAAATAACCCGCTATAGGCTCTAATACGTGCTGCCATGGCCTAACCGAAACCGGATTACGCAGGGTAAGCGGTTGTTTAGCCGCTAAAGCACGGGCAATATCAGGTACCAGTCTGTCTTTAGACCAATCGCCACCGCCAATAACGTTACCGGCACGCCCAACAGCAATTAACTTGCCGTGTGCATCTACATGCGCAGGGTTAAAAAACGAGTTACGGTACGAGCTGATCACCAACTCGGTACAAGCTTTACTTGCGCTGTACGGGTCGTATCCGCCCAGGCGGTCGTTTTCGCGGTAAGGGTAAACCCACTCCTTATTATGATAAACCTTATCGGTAGTTATCATTACAGCCTTGCAGGGCTTATCTATAAATCGCAGGCAATCTAACACGTTGGCGGTGCCAATTGCGTTTACTTCAAATGTTTCAACAGGGATATCGTATGATAGCCTTACCAGTGGCTGGGCCGCCAAATGGAAAACAAAATCCGGCTGGCAAGCCGTAATAGCTTCGGTAAGCGCTTGTTTATCCCTTAAATCGGCAATAACAGAGTTGCATAAAGTATCGCCTTCAATGCAATGGTAAAGGCCTTTGTCTGATTCTGGTGCAAGTGCGTAACCTGTAACCTCGGCCCCCAGTATATTTAATACCTTCAGCAGCCACGATCCTTTAAAGCCCGTATGCCCGGTAAGAAATACCTTTTTTCCGTTATATGTCTTTTTTAATTCCGCTAACATGTTACCAGGTTTTCCAGCGTGCAACACCTTTTGTCCATTCTTCCTCAAGCTCTACCTTATCGCGTAAGGTATCCATCGGTTTCCAAAAACCTTCGTGTTTAAATGCAGCCATCTGGCCTTCGGCAGCAAGCCTTTCCATCGGCTCTCTCTCCCATATTGAAGGATCGCCTTCTACAAAATCAATGGCTTCTTTTTCGCAAACAAAAAAGCCACCGTTTATCCAGGCGCCGTCGCCTTTAGGTTTCTCCATAAACGATTGTACAATATTGTCATCGCTCATGTTAATAGCACCAAACCTTCCGGATGGCTGTACAGAAGTAACGGTACACAAACGGCCTTTTTCTTTATGAAACTCCAGTAACTTAGGTATATCAACGTTGCTTAAACCATCGCCGTAGGTTAACATAAAAGGGCCTTCGCCAATATGGTCTTTAACCCGTTTAATACGGCCGCCGGTCATGGTATCGCCACCGGTATCTACCAGTGTAATTTTCCAGGGCTCAGCTTTAGAATCGTGCACCTCTATCGAGTTATCCGACAGGTTAACGGTTACATCAGATTTGTGCAAAAAGTAATTGGCAAAATACTCTTTAACTACATAACCTTTATAACCAAGGCAAATAATGAAATCGTTAAAACCATATGACGAATAAATTTTCATGATATGCCATAAAATAGGCATACCACCAATTTCAACCATTGGTTTTGGCTTCAGTACCGTTTCTTCCGACAATCTGGTGCCTAAGCCACCAGCTAATATTACCACTTTCATGTTCGTATGTTATTGATCAATTTAAATTTAAGTTGAACCCCGAAATTTATATCCATAAAAGCATAAGGCCGCACTTTACAAAAGCTTTTACCTTGAATATTTGCGCATTATTCGCATTACACCCATTAACACTTCAGTTTTGAAGTATTATGGCGTTTGGGCTGCTATAGTTTTATTTGCCCAGTAGTTTGCTCAGCCAGTTACCGTGTTTCTTTTTCGGTTTCAGATTTTCGCCGTAACCGTATCCGTAACCATAACCGTAACCATAACCGTAGCCATAACCGTAACCATAATAACCACCTTTTTTGGTTTGAATATCATTGATAACCAAATAGGCTTTCTTGATTTTCTTTTCTACAGATAGGTTATTTAAGATATTCAATTGCGATTTGTAGGTATATCCCTGCCTTGCAACGTATAGTGTTATGTTAACGTGTTTTTCAATTAACAAAGCATCCGATACCATGCCCACAGGCGCACTATCTATCAGGATGTAGTCAAATGTCTTTTTAAGCTCGTTTATTAAAGTTTCCAGTTTATCGCTTAACAAAAGCTCAGATGGGTTTGGAGGTACCGGGCCCGATGAGATCACATAGCAATTCTCGTGGAAGAAGGTAGGTTTCAGCAAGCTTTGGATATCTGTATTATCAGATACCACATAGTTTGTAAAGCCGTTGCTGATATCTAAACCTAAGTTTGAAGACAGTTTCGGTTTACGTAAGTCCATCTCCAGCATCACCACCTTTTTACCGCTGATGGCAAGCGCGCCGCCCAAATTCAGGGTCACAAACGATTTACCCTCACCGCTCATACTTGATGTTACCATGATAACATTAGTTTGGCTGGAGTTGAACAGGTATTGTAAATTGGTACGCAAAGCCCTAAACTGCTCTGAGATAACCGACCTTGCATTATTGGTAACCACCAATGATTCCTGCCCGTCGTTATTACCAATTTCTCCAACTATCGGTACCGATGTATTTCTTTCAACATCGTTCTTATCTTCAATCTTGATGCTTAAAGCGTCTTTAACATTTAAATAAGCCAGCGGAATTAAAATCCCAGCCAAAATACCCATCAGGTAATAAACGCTCTTTTTAGGTTTGTACGGAGAAAACGCACTCTTTGCCGGATCGATGATACGAGCAGTTGAGATGGTAGACGTTTTGGTTATGGCCGTTTCCTCGCGTTTTTGCAACAGGTACAAATAAAGCTCCTGTTTTAAATTTTGCTGCCTTGCAAAGTCTAAGAAAATACGCTCTTTACGCGGAGCAGATTTAATTTGACCAGTGATCTCGCTGTTTGATGATTGCAGCTTTTTCTTGCTGGCTATCAGTGATTCCTCGTAAGCCGAGAAACTCTTCACCAAACTTTGCCGGGTATTTTCTATCTGATCGTCCAGATTCTTTAAAATCGGGTTCGAATCTTTATAAGTAAGGCTTTGCTCGTCGCGCACAAGCAGCAACTCGTTATACTTGGTAATTGCAGCAGCAAAAACCGGATCCTGAACGCTCAGCGTACTTGGGATGATCTTACGGTTTGATGAGTTGCTGTTTTTGATGTATTTCTCAGCATCCTTTATAATTGCTAACTGAACATCAATTTCGTTTTGCTTGTTGTAGTAGGCCGAGGCGTTAGATACCAAAGCTTTAGATTGCTCCTCAACGTTGGCCAGCTGATTTTCTTGTTTATAAGCCTCAAAGTCTTTCTCTACGCCCGATAGTTCAGTTTGAACAAGCGCCAGTCTTTCGTTAATAAACTTCAGCGTGCTGTCTGCAATTTGTATTTTATTTTCAAGGTTACCTCTTAAATAATATACCATCAGCTTTTGCAAAATACGCTCGCCCTTTTTAGGGTTCGGGTATTTAAAATCCAGATTTAAGGTAGTGCTCTTTTTGTCAGTTAATGCAACATCAAAGTTTTTCATCAGTTCCTCGATACGGCCATCTGGCGACTGGATCAGGATTTCGTACGTGTCATCCTTAAGCGGCACGCTTGCATTCGGCGAAAAAGTAATATCGTATTGGCTGGTAGCTATTTTTTTATCGAAACCTACCGCAGTGTTTATGCTCTCGGTGCCTTCTGTCAGTTGCATATTGCCGTCTTTTACAACAATTTTATACATCCGGCTTTTTATGGTATCGGTTTTGGTGTTGATGGTAATCTTAAACGGAATATCATCAAACAACTCTATAGAGCGGATCCGCGCTTTTCTGAAAACAGTTACGTTAAGTTGCATATCACCTACAACTTCGGCCATTAACGATCTTGATTTTAAGATCTCAATTTCGTTTTCGGCGTTGCTTGGCAAATCAAACAGATCAGAGAAATCGATCATCATACCGGATTTACCGGCGCCTGGAGTTTTCGACTGATCGTCGATGATGATCTTACTGCTGATATCATAATCAGGAGTGATATACCGTGCGTAGAAATACGCCAGCGAAAAACAAATAACTACACCCAAAACAAACAGGTACCAGTTACCCATCAGTTTCGCCATTAGTTTCTTTAAATCAAAACCTTCAGCATCGGCAGCAGGGGCATTATCATTATATATAGTACTCATTACAAATATGCGTATTAACTATCTACGGAGGGAACTAAATAAAACAATCAGAACAGATAAAGCAGAGCTTATAATAGCAAATGTACGGGCCTGCGATGCATCTGTCGATGCAACTTTAGATGAGGCCGGCTCAACATAGATATAATCGTTTTGCTTTAAATAAAAATAAGGCTCTTTAAAAATGTCCGACTTTTTAAGATTGATGCGGTAAGGTATTTTAGTACCATCAGCTTGCTCTCTTATCAACAACACATTTTCACGTTTACCAAAAATGGTCATATCGCCGGCAAGTGATAAGGCATCCAGGATGCTCACTTTTTCGTTAGGGATAATATAGGTGCCGGGTCGAACAACCTCGCCCGATATATTAATTTTGAAATTAACGAACCGAACGGTAACAGTTATGTCCTTGAAATAATCAAGGGCTTTTTTCGTCAAAAGTTCGCGCGCTTGCGTAGTAGTTAAACCAGCAATGTGCACATCGCCCAAAACAGGGATGGTTACGTTACCGGCTTTATCAACCAGGTAACCTGATACTACCTGCTGGTTCATACCGCTGCCGCCAACTGTAATTAACGAACTTCCGCTGGCAGCGCTTGGAACGTTGCCCGAGTTAAGTGCAGCTGTTGCTTTAACGTCCAAAGTTTGGAAACCGATGTTAATAATGTCGTCAATTTGAATTTGAGGCTCTTTGTATTCGGCTTTAGCAAGGTTTTTCAAAGCCCCTGAGTCGGGAATGTCCTGAAAGTATTTAATTTTTTGAGTAGAAGAACAGGATATTAACTGAAAAGACAGTAAAAATACAAATAGATAAAGACAGGTTTCTTTCAGATATTTGATAGTCATTTAGATGTATTTATTTTATTTTTATCAATAAATCCTCAGTAAAGATAAATAATTTATTTAATACCGAGCTAAAAATTATGAAAATTAAATTATGCTTGCCCCATTGTTCCGCCGAAATTCATCGGGAAAGCGGCTTGTTCGGCCTGTACCTGAATTCGTCCGTTTACGGCTTCAAATTTTTCGATATTATCTTCAAGCGCGGTTAATAAACGTTTGGCATGTTCCGGCGTTAAAATAATGCGCGATTTAACTTTTGCTTTTGGTATACCGGGCATAACCCTAATAAAGTCAAGCACAAATTCGGAGTTGGAGTGTGTGATTATTGCGAGGTTTGAATAAATGCCTTCCGCAATATCCTCTGTCAGTTCAATATTTAACTGATTTTCGTTCTTGTCTTCCATTATGTAAAAATATCTTTAATAAATAACTAAATTGTTAAATTTTCTACAGATTACTTAAATATTTTGTTACCATACGCATTAAGCAATGGTTAATAATATTCGCGTCAATTAGAATTAGTGTGGCACCTGGCGGCGCGCTGCATTTACGGGAATTAAACCCATAAATAAAAAAGGCCTTCCAATAAATGGAAGGCCTTGTAAAATTAGTAATTTATATTGAATTACAATTCAATTATGCTTCTACTTCTTCAGATTTTGAAGCCATCAGGCGATCAAACTCTTCCTGAGAACCTACGCGGATATTATCGTAAACGCGTAAACCTGTTCCTGAAGGAATCAAGTGACCAACGATAACGTTCTCTTTCAAGCCAAGCATTTTATCTTTCTTACCGGCTATTGCGGCCTCGTTCAGTACTTTGGTAGTTTCCTGGAACGATGCTGCCGAGATGAACGACTTGGTACCTAACGATGCACGGGTAATACCCTGCAAGATAGGGCTTGAAGTAGCAGGGATAGCGTCCCTTACTTCAACCAGCTTCATGTCTTTACGTTTCAGTACCGAGTTTTCGTCGCGCAGTTTACGTAACGATACGATCTGACCTTGTTTCAGGTTATTCGAATCGCCCGGCTCGGTTACAACTTTCTTGTCGTAGATCTCGTCGTTCTCGGTCATGAAATCCCATCCGTCTACAGCTTCGCGCTCTAAGAAACGGGTATCTCCCGGATCCTCGATCGATACTTTCTGCATCATCTGGTGTACGATAACCTCAAAGTGCTTATCGTTAATTTTCACACCCTGTAAACGGTAAACTTCTTGTATACCATTCACCAGGTACTCCTGCACTGCTGCAGGGCCTTTAATAGCTAAGATATCAGCAGGAGAGATAGAACCATCAGACAATGGCATACCGGCCTTCACAAAGTCGTTATCCTGTACCAGGATGTGTTTAGACAATGGAACCAGGTATTTTTTCACCTGTCCGTCGCGCGATTCGATGGTCATCTCACGATTACCACGTTTCACACCACCTAAGGTTACCACACCGTCAATCTCGGTTACTACTGCAGGGTTACTTGGGTTACGTGCTTCAAACAACTCAGTTACACGTGGTAAACCACCCGTAATATCTCGTGTTTTACCGGTTGAACGCGGTATTTTAGCGATAACCTGTCCTGTTTGCAGTTTTTCGTTCTCGTCAACAGAAATGTGGGCACCTACCGGGATGTTGTATCCTTTGATCAGGTTACCTTTATTGTCAACAATCTGAATAACCGGGTTCTTGGTTTTATCTCTTGTATCGATAATTACTTTCTCACGGTGACCGGTTTGCTCATCACTTTCTTCGCGGAAAGTAATACCTTCTAACACGGCATCAAACGCTACCTTACCGGCAAACTCTGATATAATTACCGCGTTATACGGATCCCATGAACAAATCCTGTCGCCACGGCTAATAGTAGCGCCGTCTTTAACATACAGGTAAGCACCGTAAGGGATGTTGTTAGTAACAATTACTTTATTGCTGCCCGGCTCAAGAATACGGAACTCGCCTGAACGACCCAGTACTACTTCAACCTTGCCATCTTCGGCTGTTTCAAACTCTACAGTACGTACGTTCTCAAACTCGATAACACCTTCGTATTTAGCATTGATCTGAGACTCGGCCGCGATGTTTGATGCGGTACCACCCACGTGGAATGTACGCAGGGTTAACTGTGTACCCGGCTCACCGATTGACTGAGCTGCAATTACACCAACTGCCTCGCCGCGTTGTACACGTTTACCGCTGGCCAGGTTACGGCCGTAGCAAAGCGCACAAACACCACGTTTGCTTTCGCAGGTTAATACAGAACGGATCTCGATACCCTCTAACGGAGAGTTCTCTATAGTTTTAGCAATCTCTTCAGTAATGTCCTGACCGGCGCTAACCAGCAGTTGATTAGTTAAAGGATCGTGAACATCGTGCAATGAAGTACGGCCTAAGATACGATCGTACAATGGCTCAACAATGTCCTCGTTATCTTTAAGGGCAGTTGTGAAAATACCACGTAAGGTACCGCAATCTGTTTCGCCAACAATCATATCCTGGGCAACGTCATGTAAACGACGGGTTAAGTAACCCGCATCCGCCGTTTTCAACGCCGTATCCGCCAAACCTTTACGGGCACCGTGGGTAGAGATAAAGTACTCTAATACCGACAGACCTTCTTTAAAGTTTGATAAGATCGGGTTCTCGATAATCTCACCGCCCGAGCCTGATTTTTGTGGCTTGGCCATCAAACCACGCATACCGGCCAGCTGACGGATTTGCTCCTTAGAACCACGTGCACCCGAGTCAAGCATCATGTAAACCGAGTTGAAGCCCTGGTTATCTGTTGATAAGATCTCCATTACTTTTGATGTCAGTTTATTGTTGATACGGGTCCAGATATCGATGATCTGGTTGTAACGCTCGTTATTGGTGATGAAACCCATGTTATAGTTACCCATAACCTCTTCTACCTCTTTAGATGCTTGTTCAATCAAGGCAACTTTTTCAGTAGGGATGTTCACATCTTTCAGGTTAAATGATAAACCACCCTGGAATGCCATTTTGAAACCTAACTCCTTAATATCATCAAGGAATTGTGCTGCACGTGCCATACCGGTAATTTTCACTACCTCGCCAATAATATCACGCAGTGATTTTTTGGTCAATAACTCGTTGATATAACCTACTTCTTCAGGCACGTGCTGGTTAAACAACACACGACCTACCGTAGTATCAATCAGTTTGCTTACAATCGTTCCGTCTTTTTCCTTAGCTTTTGCTTTTACTTTAATAAAAGCATGCAGGTCAAGCTTCTTCTCGTTGTAAGCAATAATTACTTCCTCAGCCGAGTAGAACGTAAGGTTTTCACCTTTAACTACGCGGGTTGCATCAGTTTTGCGGCCTTTAGTAATGTAATAAAGACCCAACACCATATCCTGCGAAGGTACTGTAATAGGAGTACCGTTAGCAGGGTTCAAAATGTTGTGCGATGCAAGCATTAATACCTGGGCTTCCAAAATTGCTGCGTTACCAAGTGGTACGTGCACAGCCATCTGGTCACCGTCAAAATCCGCGTTAAATGCGGTACAGGTTAATGGGTGTAACTGGATCGCTTTACCTTCAACCAGTTTAGGCTGGAACGATTGGATACCCAACCTGTGCAGCGTAGGCGCACGGTTTAATAATATCGGGTGTCCTTTTAATACGTTCTCTAAAATATCCCAAACCAATGGGTCTTTGCGATCAACAATTTTCTTAGCTGATTTTACCGTTTTAACCACACCACGCTCAATCATTTTGCGAATGATAAATGGTTTAAACAGCTCGGCAGCCATATCTTTTGGTAAACCGCACTCGTGCAGTTTCAAGTTAGGGCCTACAACAATTACCGAACGTGCCGAGTAATCCACACGTTTACCCAGTAAGTTTTGACGGAAACGGCCTTGTTTACCTTTCAGAATATCCGAAAGTGATTTCAAAGCACGGTTACCTTCAGTTTTTACTGCGTTAACTTTACGTGAGTTATCAAATAACGAATCTACAGCTTCCTGCAGCATCCGTTTTTCGTTACGTAAAATTACCTCTGGCGCTTTAATCTCGATCAAACGTTTCAGACGGTTGTTACGGATAATTACACGACGGTAAAGATCGTTCAAATCTGAAGTTGCGAAACGGCCACCTTCCAGTGGTACTAACGGGCGTAATTCAGGAGGGATAACCGGAACGATCTTAACAATCATCCACTCAGGGTTATTCTCTATACGGGTTTTAGCATCACGGAAAGCTTCAACAACCTGTAAGCGTTTTAAGGCTTCGTTTTTACGTTGCTGAGAAGTTTCGGTAGCAGCCTGGTGACGCAGATCGTAAGATAATTGATCAAGCTCAAGGCGTTTAAGCAATTCTTCTAATGCTTCGGCACCCATTTTAGCCACAAATTTCTGTGGATCTTTATCATCAAGATACTGGTTCTCTTTTGGCAGGGTATCTAATACATCCAGGTATTCCTCTTCAGTAAGGAAATCCATTTTGTTGATACCATCAGCTTCTTTAATACCGGCTTGTATTACTACATAGCGCTCGTAATAAATAATCAGATCTAATTTTTTGGTTGGTAAACCTAACAGGTAACCAATTTTATTTGGTAACGAACGGAAATACCAGATATGCGCAACAGGCACCACCAGGTTGATGTGGCCCATACGCTCGCGACGTACTTTCTTCTCGGTTACTTCAACACCGCAACGGTCGCAAACGATACCCTTGTAACGGATACGTTTGTATTTACCGCAATGGCACTCATAATCTTTAACCGGACCGAAGATACGCTCGCAGAATAAACCATCACGCTCGGGCTTGTAAGTCCGGTAGTTAATGGTTTCTGGTTTTAAAACTTCACCGCTTGAACGCTCCAGGATAGACTCCGGAGAGGCTAAACTGATGGTAATGGTGGTGAAATTGCTCTTTATTTTGTTATCCTTTTTGTAAGACATATTTCTTTATTTCTAAAAGGTATTTTTCGGGTAAAAGGTAAAAGGCTAAAGGTGAAAGGTTTTACCCTACTTCTCACCTAAGCTATTCTATTCAGGTTAAAGGCGAAAGGCAAAAGGTGAAAGGCTTGCAACCTTTTACCTTTCACCTTTAAGCTTTTACCTAATCTAACGTGATATCCAAACCTAAACCTCTTAACTCGTGAACCAATACGTTGAATGATTCAGGAACTGAAGGTGTTGGCAGGTTTTCACCCTTAACAATAGCTTCGTATGTTTTGGCACGGCCAATAACGTCATCAGACTTAACGGTTAAGATCTCTTGCAGGATATTAGCAGCACCGAATGCCTCTAATGCCCAAACCTCCATCTCACCAAAACGCTGACCACCAAACTGTGCCTTACCACCCAATGGTTGTTGAGTAATTAAAGAGTACGGACCGATTGAACGGGCGTGCATCTTATCATCAACCATGTGGCCTAATTTAAGCATGTAGATAATACCTACGGTTGTTTGCTGATCGAAGCGATCGCCAGTTAAACCGTTATACAAATACGTACGACCCGATTCAGGAACACCGGCTTTAGCAATCCACTCTTCTACCTGCTCGTGCGTAGCACCATCAAAAATAGGAGTAGCGAATTTCATACCCAGTTCTTTACCGGCCCAGCCTAATACGGTTTCGTAGATCTGGCCCAAGTTCATACGCGAAGGTACACCCAATGGGTTCAGTACGATATCAACCGGGGTACCGTCTTCAAGGAATGGCATGTCCTCATCGCGAACGATGCGGGCAACAATACCTTTGTTACCGTGACGACCGGCCATTTTATCACCCACTTTAAGCTTACGCTTTTTAGCGATGTAAACCTTAGCCATTTGTACAATACCCGATGGCAGCTCGTCACCTACGCTGATCGCGAATTTATCGCGACGGTAAGCGCCTAACTCCTCGTTCAGTTTAATGTTGAAGTTGTGTAACAGCAACTTAATCTGATCGTTTTTATCGTCGTCAGTAGTCCACTTGGTTGGGTTGATGTTCTCGTAAGGTAATTCAACCAAAATCTTTTGAGTGAATTTAACACCTTTAGCCACCAACAGTTCTTTGTAAACGTTATACACACCTTGCGATGTTTTACCATTAACAATCTCGAACAATTTTTCAACCAACGTATTTTTCAGTTCTTTAACTGCTCTGTCGTGTTTGGTATCCAGTTTCTCAATCAGTGCTTTTTCTTCCGCTTTCGAGGTTTTTTTAGCACGAGAGAACAACTTGGTATCAATAACCACACCGGCAATTGAAGGCGGAGTTTTTAAGGAAGCATCCTTAACGTCACCCGCTTTATCACCAAATATGGCACGTAATAATTTCTCTTCAGGTGATGGATCAGATTCGCCCTTAGGAGTGATCTTACCGATCAGGATATCGCCTTCTTTAACCTCGGCACCAACACGGATGATACCGTCTTCGTCAAGGTCTTTAGTAGCTTCTTCCGATACGTTAGGAATATCCGGGGTCAATTCTTCTTCACCACGTTTAGTATCACGCACTTCAAGCTCAAATTCTTCGATGTGTAACGAGGTGAAAATATCTTGCGATACTACACGCTCAGAGATCACAATCGCATCCTCAAAGTTGTAACCTTGCCAAGGCATGAAAGCCACTTTCAAGTTACGGCCTAAGGCTAATTCGCCATCCTGTGTTGCATAACCTTCGCAAAGTACCTGTCCTTTTTCAACTTTCTGGCCTTTCTTTACGATAGGCTTCAAGTTCATGGTGGTGCTTTGGTTGGTCTTTTTAAACTTGGTCAGTTTATAAGTTTTGGTGTCGCCATCAAATGATACCAAACGGTCAAGCTCGTTACGGTCGTAACGGATTTTGATTTCGTTAGCATCAACATACTCAACTACACCATTGCCTTCAGCATTAATCAGTGTGCGTGAATCTTTCGCTACACGGCCTTCCAAACCGGTACCTACAATTGGCGCTTCTGGGCGCAATAATGGTACGGCCTGGCGTTGCATGTTCGAACCCATCAAGGCACGGTTAGCATCATCATGCTCCAGGAAAGGAATCAACGATGCCGCGATTGATGTGATCTGGTTAGGCGCAACGTCCATGTAATCCAGTTTCTCCGGCTCAATAACCGGGAAGTCACCTTCGTAACGTGCTTTTACGCGTGGGTTTTCGAAGACACCTTTATCATCATAGTATGCGTTAGCCTGACCGATAGTTTTACCATCCTCGTCTTCAGCCGACAGGTAGATCACCTGCTCTTCAACTTTAACTTTACCATCAACTACGCGTTTGTACGGAGTTTCGATAAAACCTAAGTTGTTAATTTTAGCGTGAACACAAAGAGATGAGATCAAACCAATGTTCGGGCCTTCCGGAGTTTCGATGGTACACAACCTACCGTAGTGGGTGTAGTGAACGTCACGAACCTCGAAACCTGCACGCTCACGAGACAGACCGCCTGGCCCCAGGGCTGACAAACGACGCTTGTGCGTGATCTCTGCCAGTGGGTTGGTTTGGTCCATAAATTGAGACAATTGGTTGGTACCGAAGAACGAGTTGATAACAGACGATAAAGTACGCGCGTTGATCAGGTCGGTTGGTGTAAACACCTCGTTGTCACGGATGTTCATACGCTCGCGGATGGTACGTGCCATACGCGCTAAACCTACACCAAACTGTGCGTACAACTGCTCACCAACCGTACGTACACGACGGTTTGACAAGTGATCGATATCATCCACCTCGGCTTTAGAGTTAATTAACTTGATCAGGTACTTAACAATCGCAATAATATCTTGCTTGGTTAATACCTTAATCTCGTTAGATGTCTCCATCTTCAGCTTACGGTTGATGCGGTAGCGGCCCACATCGCCCAGGTCATATCTTTTATCCGAGAAGAATAAACGATCGATGATACCACGTGCAGTTTCCTCATCAGGTGGTTCAGCGTTACGTAATTGACGGTAGATGTGCTCAACCGCTTCTTTCTCAGAGTTTGAAGTATCCTTTTGTAAGGTATTGTATATAATAGTATAATCACCGCTGGTGGCCGAGTCTTCCTTGTTCAGGATAACTGTTTTAACACCTGCATCAATGATCATATCAATGTGATCGTCTTCTAAAACGGTTTCACGCTCCAGGATGATCTCGTTACGATCGATAGAAACTACCTCGCCGGTATCCTCATCCACAAAGTCTTCAACCCATTTTTTCAATACCCTTGCAGCAAGTTTACGGCCAATGAATTTCTTCAGGCCCGATTTGCTAACTTTTACCTCGTCGGCCAGCTCAAACAATTCAAGGATGTCTTTATCCGAATCGTAACCGATGGCACGTAATAACGTGGTAACTGGGAATTTTTTCTTACGGTCGATGTAAGCATACATTACGTTGTTAACGTCTGTAGCAAACTCAATCCATGATCCTTTGAAAGGGATAACACGGGCCGAGTACAACTTAGTACCGTTAGTGTGGCGGCTTTGACCGAAGAATACGCCTGGCGAACGGTGTAACTGAGATACAATTACACGCTCGGCTCCGTTAATCACAAATGTACCTTTAGGCGTCATGTATGGGATGGTACCCAGGTATACGTCCTGTACAATTGTTTCAAAGTCTTCGTGCTCTTCATCGTTACATGAAAGCTTCAGCTTAGCCTTTAATGGCACACTGTAAGTTAACCCGCGCTCGATACACTCTTGTATATCATAACGTGGCGGATCAATAAAATAATCAAGAAACTCTAATACAAAGATGTTTCTTGAGTCAGAAATCGGGAAGTTTTCGGCAAACACTTTAAACAAGCCTTCTTTGTAGCGATTGTCTGAAGTAGTTTCCAATTGGAAAAATTCCCTGAAAGATTGCAACTGCACATCCAAAAAGTCAGGGTAATCAATTACGTGCCTGCTGGTTGCGAAGTTTACTCTTTGATTAATTTTGTTTGCCAAGGGATATAGTTTTTAATTTATTAACTATAGATATGAGATGTGAGATATGAAATTATGAGCTGCTGCTTTGCGCAACGTTAACTCTTGTAAATCAAATCGGCATCCCGGTTATTAAAGGGTGAGAAGAAGAATCAGAGTCTGACAGTCAAGCGTTTATAAACTAAAACTGTCTTAAATCTCAAATCTAATATCTCAAATCTCTCTAAACGGCAATAGACCCCGACCATTTACAGGTCGGAGTCTTTATGCTTTAGGTGCTATTGGGTTAAATTACTTAACCTCAACTACAGCTCCTGCTTCTTCTAATTGTTGTTTTAAGCTTGCAGCTTCTTCTTTAGTAACACCAGTTTTTAATTCTTTAGGTGCACCGTCAACTAAGTCTTTAGCTTCTTTCAAGCCTAAGCCTGTTAAATCTTTAACCAATTTAACAACTGCTAATTTAGCGCCACCAGCTTCTTTCAGGATAACGTCAAATGCAGTTTGTTCTGCAGCAGCAGCAGGGGCATCATCGCCACCAGCAGGAGCAGCAGCAACAGCTACAGCTGCAGCAGCAGGCTCAATACCATACTCGTCTTTTAAGATTTGAGCTAACTCGTTAACTTCTTTTACTGTCAAGTTTACTAATTGATCAGCAAACGCTTTTAAATCCGCCATTTTATTTTTTTACTTTAATGCTTTTAATTTAATGTTGTGCTTGTAATAAGGTGCACAAATTAACCTCTTTCTTGTAATGTTTTAACAAGGCCTGCAATGGTATTTCCGCCTGATTGTAATGCAGAAATAACGTTTTTAGCAGGAGATTGTAATAATCCGATGATCTCGCCAACCAATTGCTCTTTCGATTTCAGGTTGATCAATGTATCCAGTTGGTTATCACCAATGAAAATTGCTGAGTCAATGTAAGCTGCTTTAATAATTGGTTTCTCGCTGCCTGATTTTCTCAATTGTTTAATCAACTTAGCCGGGGCTGTTGCTGATTTTGAGAAAAGGATAGAAGATGAACCTTTTAATACATCATACATTTGAGTGTAATCACCTTCAGATGCTTCCATAGCTTTTCTGATCAAGCTATTTTTTGCTACCTGGATAGTGATATCACTCTCAAAGCATTTACGGCGGATGTTATTGATCTTAGCAACCGTAAGGTTTGAAGTGTCGGTAATGTAAAAATTACCATATTCCTTCATCTGTTCAGTAAGGGCAAGAACAAGGTCGTGTTTTTCTTCTTTATTCATGATTAGATCCCCGCTACTGTTTTAGTTTCAACCTGGATGCCCGGAGACATGGTTGATGAAATATGGATACTTTTAAAATATGTTCCTTTTGCTGCCGAAGGTTTTAATTTAGAGATAACCTGCAATACTTCTAAAGCGTTCTCATAAATTTTATCAGCAGTGAAAGATACTTTTCCTATCGAAGCGTGAATGATACCGGTTTTATCAACCTTGAAATCGATCTTACCACCTTTAACCTCAGTTACAGCTTTACCAACTTCAGGTGTTACTGTACCCGATTTAGGGTTAGGCATAAGGTTACGCGGGCCCAATATACGACCCAAACGACCTACCTTAGCCATTACACTTGGCATAGTGATGATAATATCAACGTCAGTCCATCCGCCTTCAATTTTGGCAATGTAATCATCCAAACCAACAAAATCCGCACCTGCATCTTTAGCTTCTTGTTCCTTATCAGGAGTACAAAGCACCAATACACGTACAGTTTTACCGGTTCCATGAGGTAATGTTGCAATACCACGTACCATTTGATTGGCTTTACGTGGATCAACACCTAAACGTACATCGATATCTACCGATGAATCGAATTTGGTGTTGGTGATATCTTTTACAAGGTTTGTTGCATCCTGTAAAGAATATGCTTTATTAGCCTCAATTTTGGAGAGTGCCACTTTTTGATTTTTTGTTAATCTTGCCACTGTCTTAAACTGATTTGTGTTTGTTAATTAATTTTTGATTTAGATTTGAGATGTTAGATATTAGATTTGAGAAAATCTGAAATCCTCAATCCGAAACCCGAAAATCAAATTAGTTCCAGGGAGCCGTACCTGATACGGTGATTCCCATACTGCGCGCAGTACCTGCAACCATTTTCATGGCCGATTCTACTGTAAAGGCATTCAAATCAGGCATTTTATCTTTAGCGATAGTTTCAACCTGTTCCCAGGTAACTTTGCCAACCTTTTTACGGTTAGACTCCGCCGAACCGCCTTTTAAACCTGTTGCTTCCAATAATTGGATAGCCACCGGTGGGGTTTTGATGATAAATTCAAATGATTTGTCTACGTAAACAGTAATTAGTACAGGTAACACTTTACCAGGTTTATCCTGGGTACGTGCGTTGAACTGCTTGCAAAACTCCATAATGTTCACACCTTTAGCACCCAATGCTGGGCCTATTGGTGGAGATGGGTTAGCAGCGCCGCCCTTTACCTGCAATTTTACCATTGCACCGACTTCTTTTGCCATTTTACTTTAATTATTTAATACTCAATGTTATAAAGTGGAAGCTATGTAACATTTATCTTTTGATGTCGGATTTGGGATTTTCCATTTCGGATTTACTCCTCTCCGCCATCTATATCTTTTGATTTACTTATCGAGATACTCCACCAACTATCTCGTAAACCTTATTTATATCTTTATATTTCTCAAATTCCGAAATCGAACGTCCTAAATCCGAAATAAAAAACTACTCTTTCTCTACCTGCATGTAATTCAATTCAAGCGGCGTACGGCGGCCGAATATCTTTACCATTACTTTCAGTTTCTTTTTCTCTTCGTTAACCTCTTCAATCACGCCGCTAAAGCCATTGAATGGGCCATCCATTACCTTAACTGCTTCGCCAACGTAATATGGAACATTCATAGTTTCGCCCTGGCTGGTCATTTCGTCAACCTTACCTAAAATACGGTTAACCTCGGCCTGGCGTAAAGGGATTGCATTACCTGCTTTATCACCTAAAAAGCCAATCACACTATTAATATTCTTAATAATGTGTTCTAACTCACCGTCAAGCGCGGCTTCCATTAATACATAACCCGGGAAATAGTTACGCTCTTTAGCGATCTTTTTCCCGTCGCGCATTTGATAGTATTTCTCGGTTGGGATTAATACCTGTGGCACCGCATGCGTTAAGCCTAAGCGGCTAATTTCAGCATCTATATATTGCTTAACTTTTTTCTCTTTACCACTGATGGCGCGTACTACGTACCATTTTAAATTTTCACTCATCCCTTATAAAATATTAAGCAAGTGAACTATAGAAGTATCTTAACAGATAACTGATTACGTAATCCATACCAAAAATAACCACAGCAATAATTAATGCCGCAACCACTACCAATACAGCGCTGCTTTGCAATTCGCGCCAGGTTGGCCAGGTTACCTTTTGGGTTAACTCTATGTATGATTCTTTTACGTATTCAACTATTGCAGCCATTATTAATTTGCTTTATGAAAGCACGGGAACAAGGATTCGAACCCTGATCAAAGGTTTTGGAGACCTCTATTCTACCATTGAACTATTCCCGTGTATATTTAGCTGATCCGTTTTGCCGGATTTTGCTTTGTGGTTGTCCTCTACTTTATAGTAACAAAGTACTTAGGTAAAAACCTAAGTACTTTGTGTATAAATTAACCTTACCTTATGCCCCTTGCGGGGTTAGGGGGTCTTATTTTAAGATTTCAGTTACCTGACCGGCACCTACTGTACGACCACCTTCGCGGATAGCGAAACGTAAACCTTTTTCCATCGCGATTGCGTTGATCAGTTTTACAGTGATAGTAACGTTGTCACCTGGCATAACCATTTCTACACCTTCAGCTAAGCTAATTTCGCCTGTAACGTCTGTTGTACGGAAATAGAACTGCGGACGGTATTTGTTAAAGAATGGAGTGTGACGACCACCTTCAGCTTTCGATAATACGTAAACCTCAGCTTTGAAATCTGTGTGTGGGTGTACTGAACCTGGTTTGCAAATAACCATACCACGACGGATATCAGTTTTTTCAATACCACGTAACAATAAACCTACGTTATCACCAGCTTCACCGCGATCAAGGATCTTACGGAACATCTCAACACCGGTAACGGTTGATTTTAAGTTTTCAGCACCCATACCCAGGATGTCTACTTGCTCGCCAGAGTTGATTACACCACGCTCGATACGACCAGTTGCAACAGTACCACGACCAGTGATCGAGAATACGTCCTCAACAGGCATCAAGAAAGGTAAATCAGTTAAACGTGGAGGGATTGGGATGTAGCTATCAACAGCATCCATCAATTCCATAATTTTAGCAACCCAAGAAGGCTCGCCGTTTAAGCCACCCAAAGCAGAACCTTGGATAACCGGGATATCATCACCAGGGAAATCGTAGAACGATAATAATTCGCGGATTTCCATTTCAACTAATTCTAATAATTCAGGATCATCAACCATATCCACTTTATTCATGAATACAACTAATGAAGGTACACCTACCTGACGAGCCAAAAGGATGTGCTCGCGAGTTTGTGGCATAGGGCCGTCTGTTGCAGCAACCACAATGATAGCACCGTCCATTTGTGCAGCACCTGTAACCATGTTTTTCACGTAATCCGCGTGACCTGGACAGTCAACGTGTGCATAGTGACGGTTAGCGGTTGAATACTCAACGTGTGCTGTGTTGATAGTAATACCACGCTCTTTTTCTTCAGGAGCAGAGTCAATTGAATCAAATGAACGTGCTTCTGATAAACCTGCGTCAGCTAATACTTTGGTGATAGCTGCAGTAAGGGTTGTTTTGCCGTGGTCAACGTGACCGATAGTGCCGATGTTTAAGTGCGGCTTGCTGCGGTCAAACTTTTCTTTTGCCATGATTTATATTAATTTTTGTAGGTTAATTTTTCTTTTACTAATTGTTGCATCTTTCGATACTACTGAGCCAACAATGGGATTTGAACCCATGACCTCTTCCTTACCAAGGAAGTGCTCTACCCCTGAGCTACGTCGGCTGATGTTTGATTTCGGATTTCGGATTTTCAATTTCGGATTTTTTTCATCCTGATATTTAAATTCCAATTCCTCAATCTTGCTCTAAATCCGAAATCGAAAATTCGAAATCCGACATTAGAATGAGCGGAAGACGAGGTTCGAACTCGCGACCTATAGCTTGGAAGGCTATCGCTCTACCAACTGAGCTACTTCCGCAAAATTAGTTTACAGTTATGAGTGTTAAGCTCTCAGTAAAAACTGATTACTCAAAACTCAAAACTGCAAACTTTAAGTGGGGGGAGAAGGATTCGAACCTTCGTAGCCGAAGCAACGGATTTACAGTCCGTCCCATTTGACCGCTCTGGTATCCCCCCATTGTTAATTCCGGAGTCATGGTGTTCAAAGTTGAAGCTAAACATCACTCTTCCGAAATAAACAGAGCCTCCTATCGGGATCGAACCAATGACCTACTGATTACAAGTCAGTTGCTCTACCAGCTGAGCTAAGGAGGCTAATATTTTTTTTCTTTTTAAAGAACCACCCTTTCGTTTCGTTGCCCTTGTAAGGACCTCCCCGAAAGGGACTGCAAATCTACAAAAAATAAAACCTGTGCAAAATATTTTTACAAAAAAATTTAAGAGGGTTTTTAAGTGCTTGTTTTGGTGGAATTTGCGTTTAAAATTGATTGAAAAAATATTCAGGCTAAGCTTTATTAGCTTATCAGGATGCGCAAATTAACCGGTGCAGCGATCTCTACCATGCTACTAAAGCGTAAAAAGTCGCGCTTCCCCTCTTGAGAGCAGGGCTGTTGCATTCTAAAAGATGAGTGACTAATTTAGGTTTATGAATAAGAGCATTACCCGTTGGCGGAATTAATTTCGGCAATTATATTGAAATAATACCAAAAGCAATTGAAGCTACCGTATTAGTCTTCTTTGTGCTTTGGCTTCTTCTTCCGCTGCCATGGTAATGGTTGCG
>Ga0116227_10000256_pt1 | contig 96950 bp, 91 predicted proteins | sample S1TSphgellanicum_FD_89693 | JGI IMG/M metagenome (GOLD analysis project Ga0116227, IMG submission 89693) | Host-associated microbial communities from peat moss isolated from Minnesota, USA - S1T2_Fb - Sphagnum magellanicum MG | ecosystem: Host-associated > Plants > Peat moss > Unclassified... | reverse complement strand
TGCAGCTGCATCGCGGCGCAGAGCGAGGCCGATGCGCAGCGCTTTCGCCTGATTGGCGCCGCTGCCAGCAAGGTCAGCGTGATGGGCAACATCAAGTTCGACATGGCCTTGCCGGAGGTGCAGATCGAGCAGGGCCGTGCATTGCGCGATGGCGCGCCCGCGTGGATCGCCGCCAGTACGCACGAGGGTGAAGAAGACGCTGCGCTGACCGTGCACCGTGAAGTCATCAAGACCTTTCCGGATGCGCGCCTGATCCTGGTGCCGCGCCATCCGCAGCGCTTCGATGCGGTCGAAAAGCTGATCCAGAAAACCACCCTCAGCATGCAGCGCCGCAGCGCACTCGATGGCTCGGCACCGGGCGCTTCCGTGTTGCTGGGCGACAGCATGGGCGAAATGTTCATGTATTTCTCGATGGCGGACATCGCTTTCGTGGGCGGCAGCCTGGTGCCGGTTGGCGGGCACAATGTGCTGGAGCCTGCGGCGTTGGGCCTGCCCGTGCTGTTTGGCCCGCAGATGCACAACTTCATTGCCGCGCGCGATCTGTTGCTGGAAACGAGCGCGGCCGAGCAGGTCTCCGACGATGTAAAGCTGGCGTATGCCGTGCTGGCGCTAATGCGCGATCCTGCGCGTGCGCAGGCCATGGGCCAGGCCGGGCAGCAGGCGGTCGCCGCCAATCGCGGCGCATTGAATAAATTGCTGTCGCTGCTCGCCGACGCAAGCCATCGCGACGAGCGATAATCGGCGAGTACGCGGTTAATCGGATTTGATGGGAGCGGTTCATGTTGTACACACATGCAGTCACTGCCTGGAATGGCGCCGGGACAACGGCCGACAATGTGACGCTGACGTCACAGCTGGAACAAGGCGGGTTGATCCGCCTGCCGCAGCTGCCTTTCGTGCTGACCGCAGCCGAACAGGCCCTGCTCACCCCGGCTCTGCTGGCGCCGGGCAAGAAGAATGTCAGCTATGACCTGTCGCGCGATCGTCTCGCGGGGGTTGTCGGTGACGACGCCACACGCAAGCTGATGCATGGCGCGATCCGTCGTTATGCCGAGCAGAGCGGTGCCTTGGTCGAAGCGCTGTTTCCGCACTATCGCGGACAGTTGCTGGATGGACGTACCAGTTTTCGCCCAGCGGAAATCGAAGGTCGCGTCAGCTCGCCCAAGAAGGACGACACACGCCTGCATGTCGATGCCTTTCCGGCCACGCCGGTACAGGGCAAGCGCCTGTTGCGCGTGTTCAGCAACGTCAATCCCAATGGCCGCTCGCGGCACTGGCGAACCGGCGAACCGTTCGCAGAGGTGGCCAGGCATTTTGCGTCGAAGTTATCGCCGCTATCGTCGGTGCAAAGGCGCCTGATGCAGGCCGTCAAGATCACCAAGAGCTATCGCACGGCCTATGATGACCTGATGTTGCAGATGCACGATGCGATGAAACTGGATCCGCAGTACCAGGCCCAGGTCAAGGCCGAGCACATTCACTTTGAACCGGGCGAAACCTGGATCGTGTTTACCGATTCGGTTTCCCACGCTGCGCACAGCGGGCAATTCCTGATGGAGCAAACGTTCTATCTGCCCGCCAACGCCATGTTGGATCCCGAGCAATCGCCGCTGCGGCAGCTGGAAAAGCTGAAGGGACGCGCGCTGCTCAATTAGTCGCGCGGGTGGCCGCGCGGGGGGAACGCAGCAGGCTGTCCAGCATGTAGATCACCAGTGCAGCCCAGATGCAGCCAAAGCCGATCAGGTGCGTGTGGGTGAATGATTCATGGAACGCGAATACGCCGATCAGAAGCTGCAGGGTCGGTGCGATGTACTGCAGGAAACCGACGGTGGCGAGCGGAATGCGGCGCGCGCCGTAGGCAAACAGCACCAGCGGCAGCGCAGTGACCGCGCCACTCACGCAGAGCAGCAGGCTGGTGCTGGCTGACAAATGCCCGAAGCTGCCGAGGCCGCGGGATTCCATCAGGATCAGGTACGCAAGCGCCGGCAGAAGCAGCACGCTGCTTTCGATCGCGAGGCCATCGATTGCAGGAACCACCGCGATTTTTCTCAGCAGGCCATAGGTACCAAAGGACAGCGCCAGCGTCAGCGCAATCCACGGCAGTGCGCCAAATGACCAGGTGATATACGCCACGCCGGTAGCGGCCGCGGCCACCGCCAGCCATTGCACGGCGTTGAGTCTTTCACGAAGCACCACCACGCCCAGCAGTACCGACACCAGCGGGTTAATGAAATAGCCCAGGCTGGTTTCAACAATATGTCCGGAATTGACGGCCCAGATGTAGAGCCACCAGTTGGTGCCCACCATCAGCGCGCTGGCGCAGAGTGTCAGCAATAAGCGGGGCTGCGCGACGACGGCGCGCCACCACATCGGGCCTTTGCGCAGCGTGAGAAAGCCGCCCACGAGTGCCGCGCACCAGACAATCCGGTGCGCCATGATCTGTGTTGGCGGCACGCTAGACAGCAGCCGCCAGTAAAGCGGAAACAGGCCCCAGATCAGAAACGAACCGGCGGTAGCCCAGAGACCTTGGTTCATATGCGATTCGTGCGTGGCGAGTGGCAAGCAAAGGGGCGCAAGAATATCAGTCGCCATGCTGGGAGTCGTTGTTTCTATTTATTTAATTAATAAATAATGATCAATTAAATATAAACAAACTGTGAGCACAAAATATAGAGCCCGGTCATGCAGCTAAAAAAGCAAAAATCGGGTGCTCACAGCGTAGAATCCAACGCATGCCAGCAGATCATAAAGACCTATTCCAAAGCTTTGGCCTGGATGCCAAGGACCATGACTATGCGCCTGTTCGCCATGAACACTTGTTGCGCGATGACCCCAAGCGTTATGTCGAGCTGGTCAGCAACGTCAGTGCCTACGGCATCTACATGATGGATGTGGATGGTTACATCCTCAGCTGGAACAACGGCGCCACCAATATCACCGGCTACACCGAGCGCGAAGTGCTCGGCATGCCGCAGTCCAAGGTGGTCGGCGAGCCCATGGCGGTGGACGGCATCCTGCAACTCGCGATGCACTTTGCGCGCCTGAATAATCATTGCAGCGAAGTCCAGACACGCTACCGGCGTGATGGCAGTCCTTTCTTCGCGCAGATCACGCTGGATGTCGTGCGCGATGCGGCGGGCGAGATCAGTGGTTTCATCGAAGTATTCAGTGACATCACCGAGCAGAAAGAACGCGAGGACGCGCTTTACCGCAGCGCGACGCGGGATTCGCTCACCGGGGTGTTCAGCCGCGGGCATTTCCTCGAAATGGCGAATATGGAAATCGATCGCGCGCGGCGCTTTGCCGAACCGCTATCGGTGGCGATGCTGGATATCGATCACTTCAAGGCGATCAACGATACTTATGGCCACGCAGCAGGCGACAAGGTCATCGTGACGCTGACGCAGGCAATCGCCGGCTATATCCGCAAGATCGACTTCGTCGGGCGCATGGGTGGCGAAGAATTCGCGCTGCTGTTGCCGCGCGCCAACAAGGAACCTGCGCTGGAAGTCGCGCAGCGCTTGCGTTTGATCCTGTCCGAGCTGGTGGTGGATGTCGGTGAAGCAGAAATCAATTTCACCGTGAGCATTGGTGTTGCCGCGCTGCGCCCGACCACGCGCGACCTGCCGGATCTCCTGCGCAATGCCGACGCCGCCCTCTACAAAGCCAAGCGCGAAGGCCGTAACCGCGCAGCGGCCTGGTTCGAGTGAACGCCCTTCGGCCGAAGGCGCTGTTCATTTCGCATGGCGCGCCGACGCTGGCGCTGGATGAAATCCCCGCGCACCAATTCCTGGTCGAACTCGGGCAGCGTTTTCCCAAGCCGCGCGCCGTGATCGTGGTGTCGCCGCACTGGGGCGCGCCGATATTCGCGATCAAGCAGGATGAGCGTTATCGCGCATGGCATGACTTTGGCGGTTTTCCAGACGAGCTGTACCAGATCCAGTACGCGCCTCCTGGCAACGCCGCGCTCGCTGCACGCATCGCCGGGCATTTGCAGGAAGCCCAGATCGCCACGCGCCTGGTCAGCGATGCGCGGCTGGACCATGGCGTGTGGGTGCCGCTGATGCTGATGTATCCGGATGCCGATGTGCCCGTGATCAACATCGCCTGCCTGGGCCGTGATCCGCAGGTGCACTATGAGCTGGGCCGCGCGCTCGGTGAAGCCATGGATGATGACGTGCTGATCATCGGCAGCGGCAGCGCGGTTCATAATCTGCATGAACTCGCTGCACCCGGAACGCCGCCCGCGTCATGGGCAACACGGTTTGATGACTGGCTCAGGGAACGCATCGAAGCGGGCGATCACCAGGCCCTGCTCGACTACCGCGCCCGCGCACCCGATGCCGCGCGCGCGCATCCAACGGAAGAACATCTGATGCCGCTCTATGTCGCGCTCGGCGCGGCGGGCGCTGGCGGCCAGGCTCTGCACCGCAGTTTTTCCTACGGCAATCTCAGCATGGCCTGTTATGGATTCGATTCAACGCCACGCCTGGCCTAGGCGCCTGCCAGCGCAGCCGCCAATCGCCCCAGGGTTTTCACCGCCTTCTCGATGCGTGGTGACGCGGTGTAAGCAAAGTTGAGCCGCACGCAGTTCCGGTATTTGCGCTGTGCCGAAAAGATCGGCCCGGGTGCGATGCTGATGCCTTCGGCCAGCGCGAGCTGGTGCAGTTGCAGGGCGTCGACCGCTTTCGGCAGCTCGATCCAAAGCATGTAACCACCTTCCGGCCGCGTCATGCGGCAGCCTTCCGGAAAGTGCTGGCTGACTGCTCGCATCATCTCCTGGCATTGTGCGGCGAGTGTGTGGCGCAGGTGTCGAAGGTGCCGCTCGTAAGCGCCGTGCTTGAGGAATTCTGCAATCGCGGCCTGTGGCAGGGAGGCGGTCGCCAGTGTCGTCATCAATTTGAGGCGCTCGACTTGCGTGCGATAACGACCCGCTGCCACCCAACCCACGCGGTAGCCCGGGGCCAGGCATTTCGAGAACGAACCACAATGCAGAACGAGGCCATTGCGGTCGAAGGCTTGGGCCGGGCGCGGACGTTGCGCGCTGAAGTAGAGTTCCGCATAGACATCATCTTCAACCAGCGGTACGTCGTGGCGCTTGAGCAATTTGATCAGTGCGGCCTTGTTCTCATCCGGCATGCAGGCACCGACCGGATTCTGGAACGTGGTGATCAGTACGCAGGCCTTGATGTTGTGCGCCTTGAGCGCGGATTCCAGCGCGTCCAGGGCGATGCCTGTGCGCGGATGGGTGGCGATCTCCACCGCGCGCAGGCCGAGGCGCTCTATGGCCTGCAAGGTCGAGTAGAACGTCGGCGATTCAATCGCCACCATATCGCCGGGACGTGTAATGGCTTGCAGGCTGAGGTTGATGGCCTCAAGCGCGCCGCAGGTGATGACGATATCATCCGGTGCAACCGCACAGCCGGATTCGAGATAGCGCAGGGCAATTTGATGTCGCAGCTCGGCGTTGCCCGGAGGCAGATCGTCGACGCTGGTCCAGGGCTTGAGCCGGCGCGCGGTGGCCGCGGCCATGCGGTTGAGCCGTTCGAGTGGAAACAGATCCGTACTCGGAAACGCCGACCCCAGCGGCACCAGCTCCCGATGTTTGATCTGCTCCAGTACGCCAAACACCAGCTCGCTGACATCCAGCTGCACGGCACGCGGATGTGGCGCGCTGGATTGCGGCTCCGGCGCAAGGCCGGAATGCTGGGTGCGGACGTAGTAGCCGGATTGCGGCCGGGCCTCGATCAAGCCGCGGGCTTCGAGCTGGTCAAAGGCCTGTAGCACCGTGCCGGCGCTGACCTTGTGCAAGGCCGAGGCCTTGCGCACGGACGGGATGCGCTGCCCCGCGCGCAGGGTGCCGCTCGCAATGAGCGCGGCGATGTGGTCTGCAATCTCTTGATAGCGCGGCATGGCGGCTCCAGGGCAATCATTCAAACTGTACCAGTCAGATTCTACATAAACTGAATCTGTTACAGATGACGTTACGCGCCTAGCATCTCAGTCGTGAATAGACCGTTGAGCGGAGATGGACATGAATGGCGAGATTGCAGAGACACAGAAAGAGCAGGCCGGGTTCCTTGAAGTGATGCGCGCCGTGTTCTGGAGCTTTTTCGGCGTGCGCAGCAGCCGCGGACGTGCCAGCGACGAGCGCCGTATCGGGCCCTGGCAGGTGTTCATCGCAGGCTGGATTGGCGCTGCGTTTGTCGTGGTGATTCTGGTCGGAATCGTTAAAGCGATCCTGCCCTGAGCCTCGCGTTTATCGCGGTGTCGCGGTGCCCGCGTAAACGTAGGTCATCGGCTTGGGCCCCGGCAGGTATTGCGTCTTCAGTTCGCGCACATCGAAGCCACCTTCATCAAGCAGCGCCGGGATATCGCGGTTGAGATGGCAGCCCCCGGCAATGGGCTTCCACATTGGCGTGAGCCGATCCTGCCAGCGACGCACGCTTTCATCCGGTGCGCGGCCATGTTCGCAAAACAGAAACTCGCCTTTAGGTTTGAGCACGCGACGCATTTCCTGCAGCGCCGGCACCACATCAGGAATCGTGCACAGCGTGAAGGTGCAGACGATGCTGTCGAAGCTGGCAGTCTCGGCCTGGATGGCCTGCACCACCAGCGGCACGGTTTCCACCGGAATTGAAATCTTTGCCGCGCGCTTGCGCGCGAGCGTGTGCATGCCGGTAGCCGGATCAACGCCGCAGATGTGCTGCACGCGCGCGGCATCGTAAAACTCGAGATTGAGTCCGGTGCCAATGCCAATCTCCAACACACGTCCGTGTGCGCGCGGCACCAGCAATGAGCGCTGCTTCATGATGTCACCCATGCCGCAAACGCAATCAATGATATGAGGCAGGATTTTATTGTCGTAGAAGCTCATGAGGTACTCACCGGAAGGATGCTGCTGCTTTGCATGAATGCGCAGTGATTTTAGCACTCGCAGTCTTCAGTCGCAGTCGGCCTTCGCGTTCACTGAATACGCGGCAATAAAAAATCCCTCCCGATCAATCGGGAGGGATGAGTGATTCCAAAGACCAGACTGTGATCTCAGAACGCCATCGCGGTCTCGACATCGGCAACCTTGCGGCGAGCCAGTGCCAGGTTTGATTTGTTCTTGTCGAGCACGAAGTACAGGAACAGGCCGGCCTTCTTCGCCATCGGGCGAATGATGTGGTACTGCTTGCCGAGCGTGATCAGGATGTCTTCGATGCTGTCATTGAGTTTCAGCAGGGACATCGTCTTCATCTTTGCGCGCACCACTTCGGTATTGCCGGCGGCAGCCACATCGAGATCAACTCCCGTGCCGGTGCTGCCCAGGAGCATGCCACTGTTGGCATCCACCACTGCGCAGCACAGGGCGCCATCGACGGTCATCAGGTCGCTCAGGGAGTCTTGAATATTGGACATCGTTATTCTCCAGTTTTCATCTTCATCAGGGGGAAATGGGTACGTCTACAAGAAAGCCGATACGGTCAGGTAGCGGTAAAAAATCAGTTTGGGCTCAACGCCAGATCAGCGGCGCATTGCTTGGCGGCCCACAGCACTTTGCCGGTGATGGCATCGCCATCGGCGACGACGCAAAGCACAACGGGAATCTGGTTGCGGCGGACATCAATCAGCATGATCTTGCCCATCTCGTTCTCGATGAGGATGGATCCGCTGCCGTTCATCGCCAGTTCGCGCAGGGCTGCCTGTCCCAGTGCCAGAAGCGAGCTGGCCAAGGCAGAAAGCCGGGATGCGGCCAGTTGGCCATTGGTTTGCGCGGAAGTGACTTCGAAGCCATCCGCAGTGGCGACCACTGCGGCTTGTATGCTGGGGACATCCGTCATCAGGCGCGCAAGCGCGGCGGAACAGAGCGCGATGTAATCTGCGCCAAGGGCGTCGGTTAGCGTGCTCGATTTCATTGACTCACCCATTCAAAAGCTTCGATCTGGTGCAGCAAGGTTTCGAGCAGCAGGAGCACGTCATTACGCTGGCGGACATCGACGCCGAAAACCGGCAGCTGCAGGCCGCGTTTTTCCAGCGCCGTGTTGTAGTCGCTGATTTGCGCGCTGCCTTCGTTCAGGCGACCGACGCCGATCACCACGGATGAAGTGCGTGCCAGACTTTCAAAAGCGTCCAGGTACACATCCATCTGCTGCACGGCGTCTTCGCGGGAGTTATCGATCAGCAGGATGAGGCCCATCGCGCCTTGGGTCAGGATCTTCCACATGAAATCGAATCGCGATTGGCCGGGAAGCCCGTAAAGCCTCAGGCGACTGCCGTCATCCAACTGGGTTTCGCCGTAGTCCATGCCGACGGTGGTTTCCGCTTTGCTGTGCTGTGCGACATCGATGTTGGCGGCTTCGGTGCTGACCGGCGGCAGATCGCTGATTGCGCGAATGGCGGTTGTTTTGCCCGCGCCCATGGGGCCCGCAAAGAGCAGCTTGGGCTCACGTTCGGGAATCATGCGTTATGCGAACCCAATGCCAGTGCACGACGAATGCGCTGCAGCACTCCACCCGAGAAGAATCCTTCGCTGGATATTTTTGCCCTCGCCGTTGCCGTGCTTGATGCAGGCTGTGCTTGCTCCAGAAGACCGCAGAGCGCGCAGGCATTGAGGAAGCCATTGATGCGTGATTCGGAAAATCCTGTTGCTGCGACCAGCTCGCGCGGCGTCATGCTCTTGTGCGTCAGCAGCGCGGTGCACTTGAGATCGGAACTGCGGCGTCCGATCAGGCCAAAGTCGGGCCAGCGGGTCAATCGATAGGATTGGTCAGCATCCAGCCGCGACAGCAATCGACCCCGCGACGTTCCGATGCCGATGGCCCACAAGGTGGCGTCCCAGGATAAATGCTCGGCGAGCTTGTGCTCGATCCCGCGCAAGGCATTGAGATCGGCAATGTAGAGCGGACGAAGGCTGACCTCGCTCGACACAATCTGCGCCACCGCGTCAGCGTCGATCGCCTGTGACCACAGGATCATCTTGCGCGTGGGATTGAGAATGCCGCTGGATTGCCCGACCAGGATTTCGACGGCAATGATTGTTTTGGTTTGCAGCAGTGCGTCCAGGCGTTCGCAAAGATTCGCCTGTCCGGAAAATGTGGTGGCAGATGGATTCACAACCTTGCTCGCAGCGGCCTCCAGGCAATGCAGCAGGCGTTCGGCGCGTAGCGGCAGGCACAAGCCTTCCTGCCCGGGATCTTCGTCGCTGCAGGGAATGAAGACATGACCTGATGCGGATTTTTCCTCGCGCCTCAGCAGCGCCTGCGCCAACAGGCTGCCCGGGTTGTAGACGATGACGTCTGCATCAAAGTTTTCGACGCACTTCCAGGCTAAATGCATCTTGCCTTTGAGCAGACCAAGGAGGGATTTCAGCGATGCTTCCACACGATCATCCAGACCCAGACAGGCCAATGAGAGCGCTGGAGCCTGGGTTGTCGAAGCGTAGAACATAAATAATCCCCTTTGAAAATCTGCCAACGGCATGAGTTGTTGCTCTTGCATCTTCACGCTGAGTGCTGATGCAGGTGGCTGGCATTATTTGGGGCTGTTACCCGCTGAGGCGGACATAGCCGATAGTCGGTAGGGAATTTCCGACGGTGACGTGATCCATTGGATGAAGCGGCAACCGCGCGATCGCGCGTCTTCACCAATGGCCTTGAGGAAAAGCTCAGGCGCTTACACGGGCGCGATGGTTCAGGAAGTCCGAGATGACTCCCGCGGTTTCCTCGGGGCGCATGACCATGAACAAATGCCCGCCGCCACGAACCATGTGCAGCTGTGCGTCGTGCAGCAGCGCCACCATGATTTTGAGATTGACCGGCCGGATCAGTGGATCGTCATCGCCGCCCATGACCAGCGTGGAGCAGCGCAGCCGCGCCAGCCACGGCAGGCTGCTGAAGGTGGAAGCGGCGAGCAACTGCTGAAGATAGGCGCTGGCCTGTGGCGCTCGCGTCAAGCGTGCGAAACCGGCCGACAGATCGGGTCGCCAGCGCATTTCGCCGCCGTAAATATAAGCTGCGTTGCGTGCCATGTAGGTTCGCGACAGATAGCGTTGCGGCGTCGCCATGCGTAGCAGGGCGTTCAGGCGTCCGGGCACCATGGTGATGCCGGGCGAGGTCGCCATCAGCACCATCGCTTGCACGCGATCGGGATAGCGGCGTGCGATGGACTGGGCCAGTGTTCCGCCCCAGGACACACCGGCCAGCATGAATGTGGAGGTGTATCCGAGCGTGTCCAGCAGCCCGACCGCGAGGCGGCCATAGTGCTTGAGGCTGGGAAACCAGCGCCCGCTGGGAGAGCCGCCAATGCCGGGCAGGTCGAACAGTACAACCGGCGATCCATGAGCCCGGCAGATCGCCTGGGCCAGGGAGAGCCCCAACTCCAGGTTTGCGCCGATGCCATTGCAGACCAGCAGCGGAATGCCTTTTCCCGGCAGGCAGGCATAGTGCAATCGCTGGCCATGAACCCAGGCGTAACCGGCCTCGGCGCCGGAGGCTTGTATCGCCGCCTGGCGCCGTTCCCATCCCGAGCCCCAGTTGCGGGCTTCCTCCAGCTTCTTGCGATCGATCATGAATAGCGATTAGCCATGCACGTAGGTGCCAGGCGCGGCGCCGAGGGCCGGGTACTCGTCGCTGCCCAATTGCGCGGGCGCCGCCAGCTCGTCGCCGGAGCGTTGGCGCAACCATTCATGCCAGTGGGTCCACCAGCTGCCGGATTGACGCTCGGCATCCTGTTGCCAGGCCGTGGCTTCGGCCGAGGTATCGCCGCCGCTCCAGAACTCGGCTTTCTTGTTGCTCGGCGGATTGAGGATGCTCTGGATGTGCCCGCTGTTGGACAGCACGAAGGTGCTGTGGCCCTTGAACAGCTTGGTGCTGGCAAAGCAGGCCTTCCACGGCGTGATGTGATCAGTGGCACCTGCAACCAGATAGCTGTCGCAGCGGATCTTGCCCAGATCCACCGGCACGCCGTGCAGGCGCAGGGTGCCCGGATGCGTCAGCGCGTTGCTGCGGTAAATATCGAGGAACTCACCGTGCAATCGCGCTGGCAGGCGGGTGCTGTCGTTGTTCCAGTACAGCACGTCGAAGGCGGGAGGCTTGTTGCCGAGCAGGACATTGTTGACCCAGTAGGACCACACCAGGTCGTTGGGGCGCAGCCAGGCAAACGCGGTGGCCAGGTCCTTGCCATCGAGCACGCCCTTGCGCTGCGAGTAGCGCTTGGCAGCGGCGATGGCCGCGGGCGTGGCGAACAGGCCCAGCGGCGTGTCACCGGTGCCGGACTGGTCCAGCACATTGACGACCAGGGTCAGCGAGTTGATGCGGGTATCGCCGGCGGCCGAGCGCACGGCGACATAACTGGACAGGGTGATGCCACCCGCGCAGGCCCCAGCGAGATTGAGTTTGTTGTGGCCGGTCAGCGCGCAGGTGGCGGAGACGGCCATGTCGATGGCAGCGGTGTATTCGGCCAATCCCCAGTCGCGTTGCGCGGCGGTGGGGTTGCGCCAGCTCATGATGAAGACCTGGAAGCCGGCATCCAGCAGGCCGCGGACCAGGCTCTTCTCGGGCGTGAGGTCAAACACATAGAACTTGTTGATCTGCGGCGGCACGATCAGCACCGGTGCCTGCTGCACCTTTGCCGTGCGCGGCTTGTATTGGATCAACTCCATCAAGTCGGTGCGCAGGATCACCGCGCCTTCGCTGGTGCCGAGGTTCTCGCCGACCTTGAACGGCGTTTTGTCGACCTGCGCGGGAAGGCCGTGGTTGTGGCGCAGGTCATGAACGAAATTCTTCACGCCATCGAGCGCGCTATGGCCGCCGCTTGCGCGGAAGCGTTTCACCGCCTCCGGCTGCCAGGGGAAATTGGACGGCGCCAGCGCATCAACGACCTGCGAGACCATGAACTGCAACCGTGCCTGGCTGTGTGGCGCCAGCTGCTGGCTTTCCACCCAATCGCTCAGGGTGTTGTCGACGGCCAGATACGCCTGCAGCCATTTGCGATACCCCGGCTTCTGCGTCCAGTCCGGATCTGCAAAACGGCGATCCCGCGCCTTGGGCGCCAATGCGGACTCACCGCGCAGGACACGACCCAGCTCATTGCCCAGGTCGGCGGCCTTGCGCAGGCTGTTGCGCGGTTGCGAAGCCGCCAGCTTGGCGACACGCAGCACTTCGCGTGCGACGTCACGACTGCGGAAGCCGACGATCGGATTGGGGCCCAGCATCACTTCGGAACTGCGGGCTGCGATGGTCTCGGGTGCGGGTTTCATGAAGGACTCCTCACGGCGACGGCATCGATGCCGGACGGTAGTCAAGCTGGTGCAGGCCCAGCATTTCTGCCGCCTGTTGCTGGACAACGGCGCAGGTGGGGGAATTGAAGGAAGGGCCCGAGCCCAGGCTGAAGCCTTCATCGCTGTGCATGCCGAGCAGCCAGGTCAGGGTGTCAATCAGTTCGTTCATCGGTTTCTCCAGGTTGAGGTCTCGCGTCGGCGCCTTGGGATGTGACTGCACATCGCCATGGCCCTACGCTGCTCATGTTGAAGAAACCCCGGCCCGGCCAGAATTGGCACGATGACGAAGAGTTTTGTGACTATGCACAAAAGGAGGCGCTAGCCCCCGAACCGCCCTAGCGCATCAGGCTCTTGGATGCGCGTTCATGCGGTGCAGGCGCAAGGCGGTATGCAGCTTGGCCAGCCAGCCAACCTCATCCAGCCGCGCGCCGAGCAGGATTTCGATGCGCTCCAGGCGGTAGTTGAGGGTATTGGGATGGATATCCAGCGCCGCCGCGGCGGCTTTACGGTGCTGGCGCTTCTCGAAATAGGTTTCCAGCGTCACCAGCAACTGGGGCTCCTGTGCCAGCCGCTCGATGATGGCGTCGAAGTAGCGATTGACGTTGTCGGAGGCTGCGACGGCATCGTTCAGTGCGATGTCCGAGTACGGCCTCACGCCGGGAATGGTTTCTCCATGAAAGCCTGTCTCCAACGCCTTGAGCGCCTGATCGGCCGAGGCACGCCAGCCGCGCGCGCCCATCGCGGGCAGCCCTACGCCGATGGCGGAAATTTCACCGCAGGCATCAAGGACCGGGCGCGCCTGCCCGGTGATGCGCTGTTCGCCGCTGATGGGGGTTTCGCTCTGGCTTAGCGGCAGCCACATCAGTAACTGACCGCGGTGCACGGTGTGCAAGACACTTTCGGCGGGCACGCGCAGGGCGCGCAGGATCCGCAGGACCAAACGCTCCAGCGCCTGCCCAGGTGCAGGCATCGCTTGGGCCTGATGGAGATTCATCCGCAGCGCGCAGTAGGTCAGCGTCGCATCCAGCCCCAGGGCCTGGGCGCTCTCGCGGAAGCCGTCCTCGTCTTCGGGGCGATTGAACAGGATGCTGCAAAGTTCGTAGACCAGAGCATCGCGCCAGCGCGCGCGCTGGAATTGCTCGCTGACGTAGGCCTGCGCAATGGTTTGCGCCATCAGGTCAAAATGGTCGAACACATAGGGCGACACCCGGTACAGCAGCTCTTGATGAAGTGCAGTGTCGCTCTCGGCCTCACGCAATAGCGAAGCCCAGATTTCCTTGCTGCCAATCCGGAAAGCGCGTAACAGCGATTCCAGCGAAACCGATTGGTGAACGCGCCGGCGGCCCACCGCTGAAATCTGCTCCAGCACTTCAACCGTCGGGCCTTTACCGCTCAGCAGGGTCTGGTACCAGATGCCGTGCATATCGGCGATGGATTCGCGCAGGTCACGCAGCACGGCCTCGGCGGCGTTTTCGTAATTCGGGATCTCTGCTTTGATCTGCTGGGTCAACCGCTCGATGGCCGCAGAAGGGTGCTCGGCCAGATGCAGCAGAACCTTGCGCAGGCGAGCGGATATCTTCGGGATGACGGAGTCGGCCATGAGGGATCCCTGAAATCGTGGCTCGATAGTGCCACAGTCATCTGCGGGAATCGGCGTCCGGCCATCTGGCCCAGCGGCTGCAGAAGCAGCCATGAACCATTATTTACTTGCCGCTGGTTCGAATGACCCATTGATCCAAGTGTGGTTCCACCTGGGATCTGTGTGCGACCAACTAATGTTTGAAACAAGAAAACCACCGAAGTTTGAAACCTCGCGGCTTCAATAACTTTATACAAACATATCAGTTACTTACAAATTGGTGGCGCCGGAGCGCTTTCGCGATCATCTTCTCTTCTGAATTCGGTGGAGACATATAAGCCTATTTGTTGCCCGGCTGACAATCCAATACTCCAGATTCGGACTGTTAATTTGTGTGCGCAGCCGAGATAATATCTACCGCCCCAGCGACTTACGGCTTTAGCCGAACCCTCGGGGCAATCTGCCTCCGTTAGGGGGCTTATTTATTTGCGCCGGCTATGGCCTGACTGTTTTTGCAGTCACGCCCCCCTCCGATTACTTTTTCTTCACCCGCGTCGATTCGATTTTAGGCTGCCGTAGCGTTGTGAAAGCGGCCTGCATACCTTTTGTAAACTGCCTCCACGCAAAGCGAATTTCGCCGGTCATTAAACCTAATCGGCCCTGCCATGTACGGCTCTTGACCTCACGTGCCATCTGACCAAATTCTTCACGCAACCGAGATATTTTTTGCGCAAATGCGATGCGATCTTGGTCGGTTTCTAGCTGGTGAAATTTAAGGCTTTCTTCTTCCGTAAGTTCAATGTCGCGTGTGACCTCTTCGCCGGTTTTATCGTTTCTCAGCGTAAGCGCGACCGTATAGGAAGGCGGTTTTCGGATCGTCATTTGGATTTGGGAGCCTGTAAGGTCAACAGGCTCCGCAATTCCGGTTTCATAGTTATACCGGAGCAACTTGTACACTGCATTGAAGCGGAGGCCTCGGGTGATTGCTAACCCCATGGACGCGTGCTCACACTCTGCGCGAGTACGGGCAACGTTCTTTTCCGGAAGTGCAAAAGGCTTTCGAGATTTACCGGCGCCGATGCGCTCAACTTCGGCCATCCAATAATTGATGACGTTGACCAGTATCTCCTGGACATCGCGGTGGCTGCCATCTGAGAGCTTCGCTATGACGACCTTTTCGCTGTAGCGATACTGCCCTTTCGAATCGGAATATTCCGTAATCACGAGCTGCTGTTCGAGATCGTCGGCCGACATTATTCGGGGTGCGCCCCGTGTAATTTCGGAATGTTTAACCGCATTGACGAGATCCCCTAGCAGGTCATAGTCAGGGCATTCCAGCGCCACGTCCTTTCGTGATTTTCGATGAGCTTCTGGGATGTGCTCTCGGAAGTGGTACAGAACGTGGGCGGCGTCTAGGGCCGCTCGCAAGTCTTTGCTTTGGCCGAATACGCGCTCGTTTTTTGTCTCGACGTACTCAGTGTAAGCGGCGACCAAACTTTCATGAAAATGCGCGTCTAAATCATCAAACATGGTGAACCCTTACGCTGGTGAAACAAACTTGGCTGTCTCCGGAGATTGCGCGTGCTGACGCTGTCCAATGGCTTCCTGTGCTGCAGCTCAATGACGCCTGATTACGAAGCGCGCTTGCGGCTTATTGCCACCATTTTCTTTTCAGGCTCCAAATACATCCCGAGCGTTAGCGCGTCATAACGGTTGAAAAAGGTTTCGAAGTAAAACCGGTGGGAGTCGCCATTGTCGTCTTCAAGAATCATTTCGGAGCTTCCCAACGGCCCGCCCCCCTTGTTGCTACAGTATTTCTTCAATTCAGCGAAAACATCCGTTTCGAGCACATTGCTAAAACGGGTCTTAAATGCGGGCGATTGAATAAAATATTTGGTTGGCTTTTTCGGATTGAAGTCACTGGGCGGTCGATGAGGGTGGCCGCAAATAACTCCCAAAACTGGCACTTCGCTGCCAATACTTTCGACATACCGATAGAGCGTCGTTGACATGGTATTGCCGTATCGTTGATGAAGGGCCTTGACGTTTTCGAAGCTCGTTTTAGAGGACTTCGCCTCTTCAGTGAACTGGTCTCTCAAGAACAGTAGGCGACCGCCAGCGAAGTTCGCTTCGGCCTCGATATGTTCGTGGCACGCCGTTGAGAGTGTATGGTCATTGTCCCCGTGCATGAGATCTTCGTGCCAAGGCAGAAGGCTATGGCCAACCTCGTGTGCTTCATTCCACCGGTGTTTGAGCTTCGGAAGAGTGCTGTCCAGCAGAATGCGCTTCCGGTCTGGAAGATAAAGTGCTTTTAGCGACATCTTCTTGATGGCATCGACCAGAAGCGATGGACGCTTGTAGACCTGGATGGTCGCTACTCGAATTTTGCTAACGACCTCACGAGCCAGGCTTGGGTCATCAGCTGTATAGAAGCCAACATCGAGCTTTAAGAGTTCTCGAACATCTTCAAGGCGCAGGGGCGGTTCTGGGTTATCCAACCCATTTAGGACGCGCTCAATACGCTGGTCGATATCGGCGGCAGTTCTCGCCGACAAAATTAGATTTTTTGACAAAAGGATTCACGCCTATTGTTTTTCGTTTAGAAAAGCAATGAAGTTCCGTAGGGCTGCCTTTTCTTCTTTAGATAGTTCGGCGCTTGGATCGGAACTTGCCGCAAATCGTAATGCTTCAGAAATTAAACTTTCATCGTTGGCCGCGGTTAGCCCAGATAACTTTAATAGCATCTTCCGGGGTACATCAAAGAACTCAGCTAATTTATAAACTGACCGCGGCTCTGTTTTATATGCCGGATTTTGCTCGATGCCTTTTAAGTCAGCTAAATCTAAATCTACTTTTATAGCTAGCTCCGCAATACTCAAACGCCGATCGCGACGTAGGAGTTGCACTAGCTTTCCAAAAGCCACGGCAGGAGATTGAGCTACTGCATTCTCTAGGTTTGGTTGAAGTGCTTGAGCACAGCTGCCTGCAACTATCGCTGCGTTGCCTTCCAGCGCAGCCATTTTCATGCACCAATCTTTTGTAAATTCGATCTTCATTTGCTGTACCCCTTCGCAACAAACGCATCTGCTTGTTGGGCTGTCATTTCAAAGTAGCGCAAATTTTGCTTGCCTGGATCAAGATCCAAATCAGTCATCCCACACTTAGTCCTGTACCACTCCTCTGACTGGGGAAGTGCGTGCAGACCAATGCGGCCCCCAAAGTTTTCAGCGCGGCTCATTTCGATAGCGGCGCGCAACAAAATGCTGCCAACGCCCCGGTACTTAACGCCTCCGAGTAGATCTGCTCGATTCCATGGAGCGCTTTCCACAAAATCGACGTAGACCAAATGCTTCCCATACTGGGAGGGAAGCCGCGCACGGTAGCGAGCCAGATCCAAATACATCAGTCCTTGGGTCTGGTCTTGGCACATAACGCAAAAGCCAGGCTTGAATAAAACCGCCTGAGAGGCCTGAGCCTTTTTCTGCCAATTCCAGCGAAGGCTCTGCGGCCACTTGCCGCGCGGTATGCCGGCATCTGCTAATCGAACCATTCCTTCGGCAGTTGCCTTCGCCCAAAGGGTTTCCCAGTCATTAATTTGCTGGTCGGTAATTGCGTCCCAGACCTGAGCCTCGACCAGCTTGTCTTGCGCTACATCGAGCAAATACGCGGTCGAGACATCAACGGTCATAGCATCACGACCTCGGATTTGTTCTGGCTCTTCTCATCTTCGAAGTAGAGCTTGTCGCCCTTTTCGACTCGGGTCTCAACCAACTGATACAGGCGCAGCGCCTGGCGCAGGACCGACGTCTTGTTCAGTTCCTTCTTTGCGCAGAGCTCTTCCAGCGCTGCCATTTCGGCGTCGGTGAGGTTGAGGGTCATCGTTTTCTTGGCGGCGAGCATGGGGATCCGAGAGTGTTTTGGGGCGACATCCACAGTATATGAATGGTTATTAGCTATGTCAAAGCCAATAAATAAATAACATTCAGCTATTGCATAGCTAAAAAATAGCTGTATATTACAGTCCAAGGCTGATGGTCCGGCCCCAAACCTACTCACAAGGTACGAAATGAACACCGAAATTGAAGATGTCTCCGCTGCACACCAGGCCCGCAAGGCCATCCGGCCACATGGCCCCTACCGTATTAAGGTCGGCGATGCCGAACTCAAGTACACCGACGTTGTAATTGCCGATCCGGTCCCGACCGGCCAGCAGATCCTCGATGCGGCCGAACTCCGTCCGACCCTCGAGTTCTCCCTCTACCAAGTCCTAGTCAGCGGTCTTCTCGAAGAACTGCGCCCCGATGAAACGACCGACCTGCGCAACAGCGGCGTCGAGCGCTTTCTCGCTTTTCGTAACGATCGCTCCTTCCGCGTTCAGCTCGACGGCCGTGTGTTCGACTGGGGTGGCACGTTCATTTCAGGCCACACCTTGAAAAAGCTGGCGGGCGTGGATGTCCAGACGCACGACGTGTGGCTCGAAGTCCGCGAAGCCGAAGATCGCCTGATCGAAGATGGCGAACTGTTCGACCTCTCAGCACCGGGCGTGGAGAAGTTCTACACCGCCAAGCGCAAGTTCACGATCATCGTGAATGGCCGTAAGAAGACGGTCGAGCAGTCACAACTCTCCTTCAATGAGGTCGTCCTGCTGGCGTTCCCAGACGCCGTATTCGACGAAAAGACGGTCTACACCGTCACCTACGCGGAGGGCCCTCGCGAAAACCCGGAAGGCTCACTCGTCGCCGGTCACTCGGTCTACCTTAAAAACGGAATGGTGTTCAATGTCGCGCGCTCTGATAAGTCGTAGTCCGGACCTGCAGCGGCTGCAGGCCGAGGGGTATGAAATCGAGATTCGCGCCAACCATCTGCTGGTGCACTCGGTTCCGTATGTGAACTCCAAGCGTCAGGTGGCTCGCGGGATTCTCGTGAGCCACCTGACGCTGGCAGGTGACGCCACAACGACCCCCGAAAACCATATCGCCTATTTCATCGGAGAGCACCCCTGCCAGATCGACGGCGTCCCTATTCCACAAATTCGCCTGGAATACACGTTGTTGCCCGTGGCAGCGGGCATCCCGGTCAAGCACGCGTTCTCGAACAAGCCAACGGACGGCTATCCCAACTTCTACGAGAAGATGGTTCGCTACGTCGAAGTCATTAGCGCGCCGGCACGGGTGCTGGATCCGGACGCAACCGCCTTGACCCACAAGGTCATTGAGTCAGTGCATGAGGATTCGGTATTTCACTACCGCGACTCAGCCACTAGCAAGGCAGGTATCGGGCTTATCTCCAAGCGGTTGGCGATGGACCGTGTCGCAATTATCGGCTTGGGTGGTACTGGCGGGTTCGTCCTCGATGCAGTGGCGAAGACCTGGGTGAAGGAAATCCATCTGTTTGATGGCGACCTTTTCCTGCAGCACAACGCGTTCAGGGCTCCGGGGGCAGCTTCTTTGGACGAACTGCGCCAGCAGCCCATGAAAGTCGACTACTTTTCGGCGATGTATACGAAGATGCGGAAGGGCATTCACCCGCATCCAATCTACGTCACTCCGGAAAATGTCCAGGATCTGGCCGACTTCAGCTTTGTGTTCCTGTGCATCGACAAGGCAAGCGCCAAGGAGCCGATCATCCAATTTCTCATCAATAACAAGATTCCGTTCATCGATGTCGGCATGGACGTCACCTACGTACCTGAAGAGAATTCATTGATTGGAACGCTGCGCGTAACAACGGTGACGCCGGAGAAGCACGATCACGCACGCTCACGGATTTCGCTGACGGACGCGCCTGAAGGCGCCGAATACGCGCAGAACATCCAGATCGCCGATCTGAATGCGTTCAACGCACTGATGGCGGTGATCAAATGGAAGAAGATCTGCGGGTTCTACCAGGACATCATCAAGGAACATCAGACGACTTATGCCATCAACGTGAATCAACTCTTGAGCGACGACAAGAAATGAAACTCCGATCAGTCAAACCACAATTCGTCGAGCTAATCCCCGACGTGCTCGAACCTGGCGTGCTGTACATTTCAATGAAGTACGCGACGGCTTCTCACCTCTGTTTGTGCGGCTGCGGCAAGGAGGTGGCTACACCGCTTACGCCAACAGACTGGAGGCTAACTTTTGATGGGCGCGTGTCTTTGCACCCCTCTGTAGGCAATTGGAGCTTCAAGTGCCGATCTCACTACGTCATCGCAGCCAACCAAGTCAGGTGGGCCGGAAACATGTCGCAGAAAGAAATCGACGCTGGTCGGGAGCGGGATCGCTTGGCTAAGCAAAGGCAGTTCGGAGTTCCCCAAGGCGAAGTGCAACGTCTTCTCCAAGGGTTGCCTCCGCTTGAACTGCAGCCGCAAGCTGACCGCCAGCCCGTCTATGCACGATTTTGGGATTGGATCAGGTCGTTCTGGCGCTGACGCTGTAAAAGACTCCGCCATCAATTGGCGGAGTTTTCTTTTTGGTTGGACGTTTGAAAGACCGTCGATCTCAAGCATTCCAGAGCGATCTGCATATACAGGCCGCTTGAATTGTCCGACAGGCGTCGCGTTCCGAGGACGCCACAGGTCATGTGATGGAGGTATATTGCAGGCTCGGGCCTTGGCATCTCGTGCCAATTTATATAATATTGTCACGACCAATGTGTCCATACTGTCACCGAGACATGAGATGGAATCGACCGCTGTACCGTCCTGCTTTCATGCCCCAACCCGTTAACTCGGCTGTTTGAGCATGAGCTCGACGTTTACTACACCACGCCCCGCGTGGCTGCCTACGTTCGATGCGCCTCCTCTTACGGAGGTCGTACTCGGCGTCCAATTCAATGCGATTGCCCTTCGTCCCTGGCAGTACGCACAATTTCTCGAAATGTTTCCAGATCACCGGACTATCGAGGAGCAGCCTCCTCTACAGTCGGATTTCGAGACCTTCGACGCACAACCTACTTTTTCATTCCATTTGCAAACAGGGCCGACAAGTCCGCGCATCTGGTTAAGAAGCGGTGATAACACGGACCTCATTCAGATCCAATCCGATCGCTTTATTCGGAATTGGTGCAAAGCGACTGAGTGTACGTACCCTCGCTACGAAAAATTAAGAGAGCAGTTTCTTCACGACTACAAGAAATTTTTAGAATTTACTGCGCGAAACAATTTGGCATCACCGCAGCCAAATCAATGCGAAGTTTCGTATATCAATACAATTGAAGTCCCGGAAGCGACAAACGCTCATCATGCGATGGAGCGGATATTTACGTTCTGGAAGGACGTGCCGACTGCCAATGCGGAATCTCAGTTTGAGAACGCTACTGTGCAGTTGCGCCATATCATCACGTCGATGCCAAACAGGGCTCGCCTCGCCATCTCTGTTGACCCTATATTCCGCGCAAATGATTTACGCCCGTTCCTCCGTTTTACACTTTCAATTCGTGGGCAGCCTGCTGTCCCATTGAACGAGGAATCAATTATTTCGTTCTTTAATGAGAGCCGAAATTTAATCGTTCAGCGATTTGCTGAGCTAACCACCCCGGAAATGCACAAGTTATGGAAGCGAACAGATGCTGCTTGATAACAAGCTAAGCGCATATGCGGGGGTCAGCTTCAAATCGGCCTATGACGCGCCTGCCTTGCAGCGCTCATCCCGACAGCAAGGCGAAGAGCAGTATGCCCCGATCACGATGCAGGATGCTGGGTATGCCAAGCTCGTGAATTCAGCTCATTCACTCGTATCGTCCTGGGTTCAGGAGGAGCAGCCTGATTCTCAAACTAGTCGATATGTTTGGTTAGCCGTAAATTTTTTCACGAGCCGAAATTTTGAGCTTTTCTCTTTTGAGCGCAATGAACAGGTGTGCCTGGAGTGGATGGGCGCGCAGCACAGGATCTTTTTCTGCGTAACTGGCGTGGGGGATGCGCGCGCTCTTCTTTTTGACCGTCGGCGTACCCAGCTGCTCGAAGAGCAGGAAGTAAAACTGGACTTTGGCGTCATCGTGAAGCTCCTTAAAAAGTACATGGAGCAACACAAAGCAATCGGTCCAGAGAAGGAGCAGCTGCCTGTAAGAGTAAATGCAGAAGTTGGGCGTGACGGGCGCGTTCGGGTGATTTCTATCATTCAGGATGTGCGCTATTTGCTTATGGAGAATGCTTTCGACGAATTGGACAATTTGCTTTCGAGGGCTGCATCCACTGCAAGCAACATGATGGCCGCACAATTGCTTGCATATTTGAGTGTGTCGGCGCCTGCACGGAAGCGACTGAACAGTTGGACTGACCTTCGCGGCATCGTGATTGGGAAGTTGCAGTCCGAAGGTCACGACGTGCACGGTGAGATGGTCGGGCTGATGGACTGAGGCGATCCAGTCCCCGATGCCATTGCAAAGTGCAGGTACTGGGTACGGCCCCGATATGATTATCGGGGCCTTCCTTATGAAAAATGGTTTTGGCGGCTTTCATGTTGGAGCGCTGGTCCGTTCCGAAGATCAAGAACTTTTTGCTTGTCATTTTGCGGACCATCATAACTTTCAATTTCACCGCGCTTTGCCGGATCAAAAAATTGCCTGGAATCCGTGCCCAATTGCTGAGCTGCGAATGGGGATCCTGCGCGACATGTTCATAGCAATCAGCCAGCACCCATCGCGTGACACAATTCCATACTCATTCCATAGCAGCGGACTTCGATTTTCTTCGGAAGGCGAATGGCTTTCCACCGGAGAGCCTGGCGAAGGTGTAACTTGCGCCTCGTTCTTAATGGCCGTATTCAAAAGCTGCTCTGTGCCATTTCTCCTTGAGTCGACGTGGCCGCCGCCAACAGAGCGAGAAGAAAAATTGAGAAAGGCGCACGCTGTGATGCACCTGGCAGCTGTGGCGAGTCCTGAACACGCCCAAGCTGCAGAAACAGCACCATTTTGCGCGCGCTTTAAGCCAGAAGAGGTCGCCGTTGGCGTTGGACTAATGCATCCGCCTGACGGGATGTCGTATGACGTGATCCTCCCCCACGCTAACGATGCCAGGACCGTGATTGAGGGCATCGATCCAGAGGAAGCGTAGCCCGCAGGAAGCCTTTAGTAACGAAAGACGAGGTTTTATTCAGCACAAGAATGCTGGAGATCGCGACCCTGGTCCTGGCTCTTCAAGTGAAGGCGACAAATGGACGATCAAACCGGAAAAGTTCTAGCAGAATTGTCGAACGGGCTGTGGCACGCAACTCGCCCCGATCTTTTCGATCGCATTCTCAGCGATGGTGAAATAAAACCTGAACCTGACGTGCCCGACAAGCAACGATGGGGAACCGGTATGGGGCCAGAGTTCTATCCGTACGTTCGCGCTATCGGTGGTGTAAGTCTGTTTGAGTTCCTGGATTTTGATCCTGCGGCATATAGCGAGAAATATACTGCTAGCAGCTGGAGGAATTTTGTACCCTGCGTTCGTAAATGGGACTGCACGGTGTGGATCGAAATAGATCGAGAAAAAGTGTCGCGAGGCTATATCAGTGGCATCGACTTGTTTGCGCGCAGGAGAAGTGAGTCGTCGACTCGAAATTTCATGCCGCTAATTGAAGCGGCACATGTGGGGGGCATCCCTGCTGCTGCCTTCAAACGCGCATTTGCTGTCAACAGAGACAATGAAGGAATGCGTGAAATGATATTGCCTGCTGCAAGCTAATTTGATTCGGACGATTACCGGTTTCACAAAATCAGATCAGGGGCTGCGTCGATTGAAATCAATTGGCCGCGTATTTCGGGGGCTAGACGTTGCCACCGCCGCGATAAGCGCGGATCCGCCTATTAAAAACTGCGATCCATGCGTCGTGTTCATCTTTTAATCGATCGACTACAGTTAATACAAAAGGATCGTCGATGGACTGCGGGTTGCCGTGAATGAAATCGTTTCGTCTTTTTTGAACTTCTTTCAGGTGCGTCCATAGTGACGGCTGGCCAATAGAACAAAGGTCCTTTTCGTACGTTGTGCCAAACAAAATTCGATAGAGCTTGTCCAAACGGCTTCCAATAGAGGCATAGCGATTTAATGTGTCTTCCGCCAAGGCTTTTGGAGTCGTCTTCAGGCCTATCTGCAGTAGCCGCTCAATGCGCGTTTCGAAGTAAGTCCAATACAAAAGTGCAATTGACGCCTTATCCGACGGACCGTTGGGAAAATGACGATCAGATTGAACGGGCGCGCGAAGCCACTCGCGCTCCATCATCTGAATATAGAGGTAATCCTCATATCGACCCTCTGCGCCCATGAATGTTTGGCTCGGTATTTGAACAACACGACCATCCCTAAGAGTTCGGGCGATCATCTGAATTGGGACATTGGTCTCGATTTGATCGCATGCGGGGCACGGCGCATCAGTTGATCGAATTCCGCCGCAACTGCATAAGACTAGGCCGCTCCACAGCGCCGTCCACCCCTTGCCAGGTGCGATGTTGTCCGTCCACATATGTATGTATCTCGATTTCAGTAAGTAGATAGCCAGCTTTCGAGCTTTCCTATGCTGGCGGCTTTCATTGTTTCTCTAGCTCACATTCGCTAGAGCACTCATAAGCCGGACTATTAAACATAATTCCTGTGGCTCAATCACGTTCAAAATGCCTATTTCCAGGCTGCCCACATTTGGCTAATATCAAAGGAGGCTGGATCGAAGCCTGCTGCCCACCAAGGCAGACCCGAATGGGACGATCGTCTTTCAAGTGCATGAGTTCTGACCAACCCGGTCCTCGTGCGGCAGTGGGCACCGCACATATGGATCGCTTGTTGGAGAACGTACGTGCAAAACAATATCGTAGTAATCCCGTCGTCGGCGCTGTCCCATCTTAAGAAGAAGGCAAAGCGCCTGCAGCGTGAGACTGGAAGGCCCCATCACGAGCTCTTGGATGAAGTGGCGCAAGGAGTCGGCTTTCCGAATTGGCACCATGTGACGCTTGCTGAGGCAGCCACAAAGGCACTCGAGAAGAGATTCCAATCCGAGCTCTATGTCCTGATGGACATCAAAGAAGGTCTCGACCTAATCGGTGATGACCTCGAAATCGCAGAAGATGTCATGTTTCTTCGGCGTCCAGAGTTAATTGAATGGCTCAGATCCCTTGACGACGATCCTGAAGACGAACCAGAAGCCGAGCTTCGCGAGTTTCTCGACCACAATTATTTGTGTTTAAGGTACATCGGGAAGGAGCCTCTCCCATCCAAAGCAAACGTTGCTACGTTTGTCAGAGAGCTCTCGTTCTGGACGCCTCAGCTCATTTGGGTGCGCGGCGAAACCATTGATCTGAACAATGTTCATTCAAGTGAGAACGAAAGCTACGACGACGACGATGGTCCTGATGAACCCATGCCGATTATCGACGAAGAAATTCTCCGCGCAGCCTTCGGTCCGGATGGAGATTCAAAATTAATCGTTGCCTCTCCTAAAACGATGGAGGCCTACAGGATGTTCTCGGGGCCGAAGAAGGCATGGAATTGGTGCTTGCATTGCGAGCGTGCCTATCCGCAAGGTAGCTATCGTCAGCAAGGTCACTTGCAGATGTGCCCCTATTCTGGCTGCGATGGGGATGCCGTCATAGATCTTTGGAAGTGGCCGATGGTGCGAGATAAGAATCCAAGTTATCCCATGACTCCTGATCTTGGAGTGGAATACGCCCTTTATGGTCCCGATCAGCAAGTGAAGCGGCGATCAACCAAGAAGAAATGACTTCATAAGAAAGCCCACGGTGACGTGGGCTTTCTTAACTGCTTCAGGACGTTTTCGGCCACTTTGCATTGACAAAGATCGCATTCAATCGTGGCGGGGATTCTTTCCTCGATGCGTCGGATGGAATAGATATCTCCAGCCGGAAAAATCGCTCCGCAAGTAGCTTCCCAACAAATCCTTGACGCAGTTCTCGCACAGCTCGCACGAATAGTGAATGCCATCGGCGAAAGCCTTGGCACCATATCCGGCGGTGAAATCCACGCAGAGAAACTCTTGGAAGTCCCACAATCCCGAGATATCGCCATGAAGGCGTGCCTCGGCATTGCACCGGTCACAACGCATGCCCGCAGTACGGGCGTCCACTCCATCTTTCATTCTTACGATTTTCATAACCTCTCCTTGCCCGGGCAGAACGTCTGCCAGGCTTGATATCAAGGAGGGGTTATTTAGTTGTGCATCTCGTCGTGAGCACTTTCAAACGGGGAGTTATTTCGATTGTGCGTGAGAATTGATGGCGCCAGAACTGTTCTGTGACTCTAGTGAGAAATGCAGGCTCTCGTACGCCTCAACCAAAGTAACAAGCGCATTCAGTTCCTCGCCATCTGGTGTGCCAACAGCGGCATGCATCAGGCCCTCAATCTTCTTTAGTTGTGCGCGATATTCAGCGTCCGACGTGATGGGGAGATTGTTCATGGCAAGTCCTGGGATGATCTAGCGCAAGACAGTTTCAGCGCAAAGTGAATTTGTTGAGAAGTAGGTGAATGGGATCGAACTGTACTCTCCTATCCCGCTGATGAGAATGCTCTCGGCGATCAGCGGCGCATCACCGTGGAATGCACATAGAGAAAGGGGCCTGAGTCCGCTTGGATTCACAAGCGCTTAGGAAGTCCTGCGGAAATCTTTAGGAACTGAACTGCTCAATTTCCTTTCGGAAATTCTCATCAATATTCATGCGTTTGTATGCTTCGAGCGCGGCAGCCCACCAGTCATCTCGTGTGGCGTAGATCGTCGTGATCAGTGGTTGATCGAATCGGCGCAATGGAGCGACGTCGATCATGATTGCCGGCACGACGTCAAAAGCTGTGCTGGTATCTGTATTCACGGACGTTCACCATTTGCGCGCGCGCAGCCAAGGCTGAATTATATTTCAATATATAAGTACAAAACTTGAATTGGTCGTTTTCGCCGTTCGAATTGGGAAAGATCCAATAAGCCGCTGCACGCCAGAGGCTCGGGAACTTGGGTTGTTGCAACTAGAATTTCTTTGCATAGTTGCAGGAAACCACCTGAAACTTGTAATCGCTTTCTCCTGGGAAATAGGCCAGCACTTTTCCGTCATCAAGAAATACCACGCTCTTCGCGGTTTGTGCCCAGGCGTCGGTGCAAAGATTCGATTCATTGAAGTCAGCCCACAGAGCGAACGCCTTTACGGCGGGCTTGAAGTCTTTGGAAATATCAAAAACAAATGCAAGAACAAAGGTTGTACAGAAAATCCCAACTAGAAGAGACAAAATCTTCCTTCCACGGTTTTCAATGCCGTTGAGAACAAACAGGTAAATGAAGCAAAGCGGCGCGACTACGGCAACGATCAGATTAAATATATCTAAGGCGCTTCCTGCGACGTCAGGACGATAAAAAATACCGAAGGGAGTAAACAGAACAGTTAGTACCGCTGATGTGATGCCGAAGAACTTTGCATCGACGTGAAAGAGTTCGTTGATAACGTCGCCGGCCCACTTGTGTCCGTAGGTGACATAGCAAAATAAGAATGCCCCGAAGAACGCTCGAACCTGCCAAACATCGAACCAACCTCTGAGCTTTTCCCCTTGTTCTGTCAGTCCTAACCACAGGATGAGGAGAATGAATGGCATCGCGCCCGTTAGTGAGACCGCGAGCAATGCAAGCAGGCCAACATGGGTCAATACAACCAAAAAGAGCAAAGAGATCCAAATCGCAATTGTCCGCTTCGCATAGCGAGAAAAGACTGATTTTTCATTCATGGGCTTGCGATAAAAATTGCGGGGTCAAACGTGGGGCTAATAAGCATGCAAGGCATGGAAGATCAGGCCTGCGGATATTTTGAAACCCACGAAGCTTACTAAGAAGCACCTCCCCACGACAGGTGCATGTGCCTGATGTTGGGGATGCGCGCCCTTTATACCGCAACATGCTGTGCTTGCTGGATGTCCTAAAATTGACCCGTCGCGCTACAAACGAGCGACCTTGAATCCATGCGGTTTGCTCTCATATTTGTCTTACCCGCGTGGGGCAATGGCAACCAGAGAATTGGCAGTGACGAAGGAAAGAAGATACATCGTCCGTATTGAGCTCTATGGGCTTCCAGGTTCGGAAAAGGCAGATCGAAAGATTTACGACGAGCTTCACGAAGAGATGGAAAAAGAAGGATTTGAACGCACCGTCGTTCTCAATGATGTAGAGAAAAAGCTGCCGCCGGCGGAGTATCGGACGGTCACGAACAACGAGGCCGAAGACGACGCCGACTTGGAGGACGTAATGGCCCGAGCTAAGAAAGCTGCCAAGGAAGCGCATCCTCACTATCGCATCGGTGTGTGGCTCTATTCACTGGGACGGTACTACAACCTCGAAAAGGCCTAGTCGTCCATAGCCGCAGCCTTTGCACGATCGGGCTTCCGATCGGTCAGCCAACAGTGGGCCTGAACATCGCGGGCAGTGGCCCGCGGTCTGGTATTGAAACGCCTGAGAGTCTCGGATCTGCTGGTTCATCTCCCGCATGTTGAGTAGAGGCGCGCGCACTCAATGAGCCTGGCTCTGCAGGTGTTCGAGGGGCCGGAGTCCGTCTGGCGGATTTTGCAAAACGCACAAATTGCAAAAACGATTCCAAAAAGCGGCGTATGTTTGGGATTGCATAACGACGTGCCTCGTGCGGACGGCCTGCGAATTCACGTTTATACAGGCTATTTCGAGTGCCCCGAGGCGCGCCGGAATCGCAAAGATGGCGAGCTGAATCACTGCTGCGCTGTGCCCAAACTAAATTCATTGCTGTTTCAGCAAATTACGAAACCTGTCCACCGCTTCTAAATTTGCGATTTCGATATCGTGACTTTTTAGATCATTCAAAAAATAAGATTCAAATAACTGCCATATTAATTAACTTTTAATGGCATAAATTGGTAAATATTGTTTAATTTAATTCAATATGCAAAAATAAATATCTGTTGCAAAAAAGCAATTTTGCAACGTAAACTTTTATTTTATGAGAATATTTTATAAATATTCATTTGCAAATGCATTAGTTTCAATTAGTCTCGCTCAACTGATAACTCCTGATCAGCACGGAGTCGGACTTGAACCAGCAAACGATTGAAGAGCAGTTGTTGAAGCGATACGGCGTGCTGATGCGCCTTGACGACCTGGCGCAAATGCTGGGGAGTGATCCGCGGCGTGTCCTCAATGGATTCGCGAATCGATTGCCGTGGTGTCTCCCGTTCAGGCGAGCACAAATCAAATTTGGCCGACGGGTCTATTTCAATACGATCACAGTTGCGGAAGTGCTGAACGAAAGTCAGCACGCGACTGCGATTGTCTCTCAGGAGGCGCCTGTCGATGTCCAGAAGAGTCAGCGCCCCTCCAAACGAAAATCACACAGGAGGGCAGCGCATGAAGCTATCGCCATGTGATTAGAGCGTCGCATTCACACGGCAGAATTGAAAAAACCCAAGTGGTTAGCCTGGGTTTAGTGAGAACCGATTTCTCGGTGTCGCTTTTCGACGGTCGACAACCGAATCTTCCTCCTCTCACGACTCCAGGTCAAGCAGCCTTTCCCCAAGGCTGAGGGACGCGTTCGCCCTGCGGTTCTGGGTAACGCCAATCAAGCAAATGAGAAGTCGCATCAGTTCGCGACAGAGGAAATCAGCAATGCTAAATACGCGACAGTTTGAGTTGTGGCTCAAGAGCCACCCACTCCCGCAATCTGGAGTGAATTATCTCCGGCACGTTCGGGAAAACCCGCCCGAGCGCGCAGTAAGCAGCCGCACTGGTAAGAATGTGATCGGCCATTATCCATCGCTAAAAATGGGGCATACCGTGCAAACGGAAAGCCACACCGGCGAACGGATGATGGCGATCGATCTTGAGTACTCGGCAGTCGTCAAAGAATTTTGGGATCAACCCCAAGCCATCCAAGTCTCCAGGACCCGCTCTGACGGCCGCACTTATCGGGGGGCATACACCGCGGACTACCTGACCATCGAGGATGGCGGGGCCTTTGTATACGAAGTAAAGCCGCTGAAGGCGTTGGAAGCGCTGGCCAACGAATACCCGAGGGATTGGGTTCGAACGGAAAGCGGATTTGAATTCCTGCCCGCGAAAGAGGTGTTCGGGACCCTAGGCATCCGGCACGTCGTGAAATGCGCTGCCGCTTTCAATCCCATCCGCATGGAAAATCTCGCGCTGATGATGCGAAGCCGCTCTTCCAGCGTGCTCACCGAAGTGAATCCGAAGTTGATCAGGAGGATTGAACGAGAACTAGGCATTTGCGCGACTCAAAAGCTTTCTGACCTCATGCGGCGGATCGGCTTGGTCGATGTGACGCCCATCATCATCTTGATCGATCAAAAGTATCTCTTCACGAACTTGAATAGGTATCGGCTCTCCGACGCCGATAGCGTGTGGGTTTCAAAAAGCGAAGACGCAATCTCAGCGATCGATAGTACCGTCGACGGCATCAAGCAATTTTCTCAAGGAGAACTTTTTGAAAAAGATCTTCCGAAGGCGAGCGAACTTGCCCGGATCTCGTCGCGGTTGAAAGCGCTTGAGAAGCCCGAAGAGTCGAATAAGAGTGCGACGACCATCTGGCGATTAAAAAAGCTCCTCGAATCTGGAGGCTCCTCGCCTTTTGCGCTGATGAGTAAGTACGCAAATTGTGGTCGATCAGGCTCCAGGCTGGATCCGCGCCACGAATCACTGATTAAAGACGTCATTCAGCGTTATTACTTCAACGGGCAAAACCTGTCGAAAGTGGCGACTTTCAATATCTACGTTCACGATTTCTTGCGCCAACAAAACGAGGGCGGGGCAGGGATCGTTGGAAAGCCAGTGGTGTTTGAAAGTTTTCGACGTCGAATTGACGGCCTCAATCAAGAAGAACTGGCACGAGCACGGCAAGGCAAGCGCGCAGCGAATGCAGCGGCGGCCCCGACAGATCCTCTGAATCGCGCACTCCGCCCATTGCGTGCCTTCGAGCGCGCGCATCTTGATCATTGGCTTTGCGACATCTTCGTTATCGTGCGCCGCGATGCCAAAACCACCTATGCGGTTCGCCCTTGGGTGAGCTTTTTGATCGATGAGGCAACGGGTGCGCTCTTGGCCTTCACGCTGAGTCTGAATGCTCCGAGCCGACGGACGTGTGCGCGTGTCTTGCGGGACTGCGTGAGGCGACATGGACGACTGCCGGAAAGTATCGTGGCCGACGCCGGCGCGGACTTCCGTTCAAATTTCTATCACGAGTTCTTAGCGTCGGCCATTGTCGAAAAGATTCAACGCCCTGTGGCCGCTGGCCGTTGGGGCGCCCCCGTGGAAAGAGCCTTCGGAAAGTTCACGACCGAAGTAATCAGAGGCCTTCCTGGAAATATCCGCGCCATCAAAGAAGATCGGGCCACCACAAGGGAGTTTCGCTCTGACCAGCAGGCGGCAATCGAGCCGGTGATGCTGCATGAAATTTTCGAGTCATTTGCGGCGTCGTGGTTCAACGCTTTCTCCAGCGGGGCAAACACAGTCGCCCCCTGTATCAGGATGCGAGAAAGCCTTGAGAGATACAGCCTGTCTGGTGTCGAGAAAAAGCTGGATCTCGCCTTCATGGTAGGCACGTCCATCATTCTTGAGAGGTCAACATTCGAGGTGGATCCGCAGCGTGGAATTCGCGCGCAGGAGCGTCATTACGTGCCGTCAGCGCTTGCCATGCGGCGAAGCCAACGAATCGAAGAGCTTCGAGTTGATCCCGAGAACATCAACGTCGTCTATGCGCTGTGCAACGAGAAATGGCATGCCGCCTATTCAGGATCCTTGACGTCAACGCTAGCAACGAACCACGTCAACACGCTCTATACGACACTCAGCGAGATCGAATGCCAGGGGGCCAGCCGCGCAGCCGATATTCAGAAGCGCGCAACGATCGGCGGCTTGTTGCAGGACGTTCAGCGATACGTGGACAAGCGTGAAGAAGCGATTGAGGCCGCCGAAATCGTCATCGAAATTCCTAAATTGCCCAGCTCAGATATCCAGCGGTATCTCAAATCCGCTCGCCCAATGATTTCAGGAGAATGAAATGAACAATGAAACCAACTCGCGTGAAATTAAGTCGATCCTGAATGCCATTCGGACTAAGCACGTTGAACATCGCGAGTACGTTGATGCGCGCGATGCTTTGTACACGCACGCCACATATTCGGCACCAGGCACCCCCATTCTGATGCTGGGACCCTCGCGCGTAGGCAAGAGCAAAGTGGCCAAGGCCGTGAGAAACATGCTTGAACGCGAAAATGATGTGGGTGGCACAAAGTCGATGTTTACCGAGGCTGTGAATCCCGATCGCAGTCACTTTTCCATGAAGCATCTGACGCTGCGTCTGCTTACTGAGCTCAAGCATCCTCTCTACGGGTTTCAGCAGGGCGACGCGAAATCTGGGGTGCATGATCAATTGCCAAAACGAAGCACGACAGAACCCATCCTGAGGATGGCTCTTGAGAATGCAATGCAATCTCGTGAGATACGCTGGATGTTTGTCGATGAAGCACACCACATCGTTCTCACCCACAAGAAGCAGAAGGCCAGGAATAATTTGGATTCGATCAAGTCGCTCGGAAATACCTCGGGAGTTGTGCAAGCGTGGGTTGGCGGCTACGAGCTTCTAACAAATGGATTTACTTCGACGCACCTTAACGGACGTATGCGAATCATTCACTTCAAGCGATATGGGTCGTCGCCGGAAGACAAGGATGAGTTTTTATCGACGTTGGCGTCGCTAAATTGCGAACTGCCATTCCCTCCTGGAAAATGCTTGCTGGACATTGCCGGGCCTCTGCAGGCGTACACATTCGGATGTGTTGGCGCGGTTCTGACCTGGACAGAGGCAGCGCTTACGCAGATGGTTGTAAAGAAAGACCGGTACTTGAAGCCTGAGCACTTCACTGCAACGCGATTCGCGCTGCAGCTCGATGGGTTGGCTGACGAGATTCGTCAAGGCGAGGAGTTGTTGCAGAACGTGGATCTCGACGGAACGTTGGAGCTTCCGCCTGAGCAGTCGCTCGAGCTGCCAGGGGAAATTAGCGCCATGCGGAAAAAGCCGCGGACCAAGGGGGTGCAGCGAAATCCGAAGCGTGATCGAGTGGGGAGCCATTAATGAGCCCTCTACTTCCGTTGCCACCGCAAGGCCTGGGAACTTCTGATGTCGAGGGGCTCGCAAGCTACTTTGCTCGACTCGCAACGCACCACTGTGCGAGTACTTATCAGTTTGCGAACTATCTTCGAGATCGAAGTGGACTCAAAGCTGCAGGATGGCGAGCGCTTGGGCGATGCTCTGGGCGCAATTCGCTTCTCCTGAATGGCTTTGGCCTCGGGGCCCAAACCGTGGTGGATTGGCTTAATGCTGGTTTGCACCGAAACGACATATCGGCATTGACCATGCTCATTTTGAAGGACGTTCTACCGGCGAATGGCACTGGCGTATTGCGAAAGCACCGAGCCTGGTGTCCGGCGTGCTTTAAGGAAATGCAGGATCAGGGGGTTCCCGTCTACGAGAAACTGATTTGGCAGTTGAGGCTGACGACTCGTTGCACGCTTCACAACGTTCGGTTGGAGACAGATTGTCCTAGCTGCGGTCGAGAGCAGAATGATTATCCAGGCCCAGGCGGCTGTTTCACACGGTGTCGCATCTGTGAGGAATCATTGATCGGGACACCAGCGGGATGGCGTTTGGTGCCCAGATCCACCGCAGGCGAGGCGGATCTTCTCGAGATCGTTCGCAGGAGCAGCAATGCTCCTGGGTTTCGATACCCCAAAGCCGCATCAAAAACTTTCTTCAACGAGTATCTAGCCAAATCGGCCGATCCACGACGCTTGCGCATTACGATTTTCCGGGCGGGGATTCAGACCGGAAACTTTAAAAAGCCAGAGTACCTGCCGACGATCGACACGCTCGTCAGCCTTTCACTGATCACAGAGGTTCCGCTCCACCTGATCCTGGAATCGCCCATCGAAGCGGCTGGGATCGCTCAGTTGGAGCCCAAATTCGCGATCAACGTGGTCCCTAAGCCAAGGGCTCTTCGCACCCGCGGCAAACGCAAAGTCTTTAAGCAGGCCCTGCTTCGGGAGTTGAATAAAGAAGATGGTCTTCTGCCGATACCGCTTAAAAGGCTATGCAAGAAGTTTGGGATTGGCGTTGCAACGGCAGAGTATTGGGAGCACGCCATCGCCGGGAAGCTGGTGACCAAGTGCGAAAAAATGATGGCAGCCTTGAAGGAGAAGCGCGCAATTGCTGCCAGGAAATTGGTGATTGAAGAAGGTCTCCCTAGGTACAAATCGGGAGATTTCAAAAGCCAGAAAGAGATGGTCGACTGGTTAAGGGCGAGGTCTGGAATTTCCAAAGGCGCGTTTTACCGTGAAGTGTCCTTGCAACTCTACGGAAGTGGGAGTTGAAATCGCCAAATCAAGATTGCTGATTCTACTTACCAACCGACTTTCTTGAAATTTAGGAGATGGTTCGGCTACTAGCGGTTTCGGCACTCTCTCTATAGATGCGCGGTGATACCCCAACAACTTTCTTGAATGCAGAACTGAATGCACTGTCGGAGAGATAGCCCAAGGACGCGCCAATACTGGACGCGGATTCCTGCCCACAGCGCAGCCGTTTCATGGCCAGTCGCATGCGCCAGCGGATCGCGTAATCACCTGGCGCAAAACCGATCGTCTCCTTGAAGTGCTGGGCAAATGCCGAGCGTGACATGGTCGCTGCGTTCGCCAGCTCCGCAAGCGGCCAGGATCTGGCGGGATCTTCGTGGATGCAGCGCAATGCAGCGCGAAGGCGGCGATCCGCCATGCCGGCAAGCCATCCTTGGGTCTGACCGGCATCCGACTCCAGATGCGCGCGTAGCGCGTGCACGAACATCATGCGCATCAGGTCGTTGCACATGACGCTGCGCCCCACTTCTTCGCTACGTGATTCGGCGAGAAGCTGATCTAGCAGCCAGCGGATCGGTAGGGCACGCGCAGTCGAACCGCGGATCACGACTAATGGCGGCAATGATCCTGTCAGCAGCGAGGCGTTGGTCTCATTGAGCATGACCAGCCCCCCAATAAATTGGACATCCTCCCGTTCACCGTAGCGCACTTCCCCAAGAGCATTGGCGAAAAGGCTCTCGGCCTTGATCTCAGGGACGTCAAGTGCGCTGGCCACGACAAAATCGTTGCCATGGCAGGTGATGAAGCAGTCTCCAGCATGCAGCTGGACGGGCTCTTGTCCTCCCATCGCCAGCCAACCACTGCCGCGCCCAAGCGCGTTGAATTTGATCCCTTGAGTGCGTTGGAAGCGGACGGCCCAGCGCCCACCGGTGACGAAGCTGCCTGAATAGATGCTTTGAGCATCCAGGAGTTGGAACACATCCGACAGGGGGTCAAGGGCGCTCATTTGGACGATAGATAAATAAATGAGGACTTAATTGTATGTGATTGCCTAACTTTCGTCCCTAAAGTTCCTTCCAGGCCAAGCGCCAAAGAGTCATCAACCGCACCCCTGAAAGGAGAAGCACCCATGAAAATCGAACAGAAACCCTTGAACTCCGGATTTGGAGCCCATTCGACGGCCATGCAAGTCATCGCAGGCATTGATCTGCGCGGCAAAACGGCCATTGTCACCGGCGGGCACAACGGGATTGGGCTCGAAACGGCCAAGGCCCTTGTCAGTGCAGGTGCCAACGTCGTGGTTGGCGCCAGGGACATGGACAAAGCCAGACGGAATTTGCGCGATGTCAACAATACCGAGGTGTTGCCGCTGGACCTGTCCGATGCCGACTCAATTGATCGGTTCATCGCGCAATTTTTGCAAACCGGCCATCCACTCGACATCCTGATCAACAACGCCGGCGTGTACGCGCCACCGGAAACCCGCGACCGTCGCGGCTACGACATGCAGTTCGCGACAAACTACCTCGGCCCCTTCCAGTTGACTCTGGGCCTTCTGGAAGCGTTGAAGCGGTCTGGCAATGCACGCGTCGTCAACCTCTCGTCCATCGGACACATGGCCGGCGGCATCAATTTCGACGACCTGCATTTCGCAACGCGCCCCTACGATCCAATGCTGGCCTACGGCCAGTCCAAGAGTGCTGTGGCACTGTTCACACTCGAGCTGGACAGGATCGGCGTCAAGTACGGGATTCGAGCATTTTCCGTGCATCCCGGTGGCATCGCCACGGACCTTGCCCGGCACATGTCAGATGCGGAGTTGGCCGCATGGGGCCAGGTTCGTGGCGAAGACGGGAAACTCTCCGTGCCTCCCGGATTCAAGAATGTCGAGCAAGGTGCGGCAACCTCGATCTGGTGTGCGACCAGTCCTCGACTGAATGGTATGGGTGGTGTCTATTGCGAAGACTGCGACATTGCCAAACCCGTGCCTGACGACTACCACGGACACGACGGCGTGCGTTCCTGGGCAACGGACCCGCTCGTCGCCGAGAAGCTTTGGTCAGTAAGCGTAGATCTGCTGCAGCGCCCCAACGGCGCAGCTTCCTGAGTACTTCATATCCATCACCCAGGGAATGCTATTTCGTTTGAACCCCGTGCCTGGCTTCCAGGCACGTTTCAAACTTAAAAGAAAAACCATCAAAGTTTGAAAGGGTCTTTCAAACTTTGCTTGGTGGCACAATCTGGGTTCTTCAAATGGAAATTTGGTGCGCCCGGCTGGATTCGAACCAGCGGCCCTTGGTTTCGGAAACCAATACTCTATCCAACTGAGCTACGGGCGCGGATGTGCTTGAAGAGGTTGCCGGGGCTGCCAAGCCGGCGCGAAAGGCTGGCAAACGGCTTATAAATCAAGGCGTGCAGGATACCCGCAAAAGAACACAGCCGCTATACTGCGCGCCACAAAAGCGAGATTGGGAGCTGAGGGTGTCGAACAAGAACCACGATAACGAAAGCCACGACAAGGTCTTTTTCAAGAATTTCTCATTGGTCATGGGTGGCCTGTTCGCCATCTTCTTCATCTGTATTGTTGCCGCGCGTTTCATCACTCCCGAGAAGGAACTGGATGCTGCAGGCCTGGCCAAGATCGAGAAGAACATTGCCCCGGTCGGTGAAGTGGTGACGGATCCTGCCGCACTCGAAATGAAACTGGCGGCCAACAAGCCCGCGCGCGCTGCGTACACCGGCGAGCAAGTGGTGACCAAGGTCTGCGCGGCCTGCCACCAGACCGGAATGCTCAATGCGCCGAAGATTGGCGACAAGGGTGAATGGAACAAACGCAAAGGCGCTGCAGGTGGTTTGGATGGCCTCGTCAAAATCGCGATCAAGGGTTTGAACCAGATGCCGGCACGCGGCGGTGATTCCGACCTGAGCGATGACGAAATCAAGGCAGCGGTCGAGTACATTCTCGGCAAGTAATTTTTACATTGGGCCTAAGGCCCACGTTGCAGAATCAAAAACGGGCCAGCAATCTGCTGGCCCGTTTTTTTGTGCCCCGATTTGGGTTTCGTGCTTCACAATGAAGCGTGACGCCCACCATTTTTATCTTGCGCAACGCACCAAAACAAATCGAAGGGTGGGCAATAGCTTGCTCAAAAAAGTTGTTTGTAGTTACTCGAATATTGTGCAAATAAGCTGATTTGCAAAAGAAAAATAGTGCTCCCTTGATGTTTTTTTTTGATGTATTTCGTTCTGTAATGAATTGGTATAAGCTCCGGCGCAAGGGGGCAGTAACAAATCCGTAACACGGATGTAATGATCCCTTAATGTTCTTTTTAATGTTTGTAAACGATCAACCGGTCAAGTGCTTGGCACGGCTGTTGCTGAGTATCTCTGGCTGCATTTTCAGCACATAGATAAACGTTGATAACGTCAAGGAGCCACATGCGTAAGAATATTATTGTTGCTATGGCCAGTCTGGCCTTCCTGCCGGCCGTAAGTTTCGCGGCTGCCCCTACTCTCTCTGATGTACTGGATGCTTCTGGTATCTCGGTAACGGGCCATGCTTCAGGTTCGTATGCCTACGATCGCGTGTCAGGCGATACGGTCACGACGAATGCGACCAATCAGTTCACCTTTGACCAGGCAGAACTCCTGATCTCCAAGCTGCCGGCAGAAGGTTTCGGTGCAGCGGTTGATATCTTCGCAGGCCAGGATGTGTCGGGCGGAACCTACAACTATGGCCCAACGACCCCATCGTCCGTTCTTCCCATTGGCGGTGGCTTCCAGCATTTCTCCGGCTCGTCAAACAGCGAAATCAACTTGCACCAGGCGTATGTCCAGTACGCAACCGGTGGCCTGACGGTCATCGGCGGTAAGTTCGCGACGCTGGCTGGTTACGAAGTGGCTTCTGATCCGCTCAACACCAACGCCACGCGCTCGATTCTGTTTAGCCAACAGGCCTTCACGCTGACTGGTGTTCGCGCCGGCTATAAGTTCAACGACATGGTCACCGCGTATGCTGGCCTCAGCAACAGCGCGACCGGTACCACGACCGACTTCAATGACCAGAAGACCGTGGAACTGGGTGTCGCCCTGGCGCCGGTTACCGGCCTGACCATCAACGTGACCGACTACATCGGCAACGAAGGTGGTTCTGGCAACAAGACCAATCTGGCTGACTTGGTTGTGGCATATACCGTAGGCGATCTGAGCTTTGCGCTGAACGGCGATTACAACACCACCAAGCTGGCATCGGGCAGCAAGACCACCACCAGCGGCGTTGCGCTGTATGCCAACTACCAGATCACCAAGGCTTTCCGCGCTGGTATCCGTGGTGAACTGGCACAGTTCAAGGACAGCGGCCCTGCGACGTTCAAGAACAAGGCGAACGAAATCACTCTGACGGGTGACTATTCGGCAGCCAAGAACTTCGACGTGGTCAGCGATCTCCGTTTTGGCACGGTCAAAGATGATCTTGCAACGCCGACGACCACCGATCGCCAGACCACTTTTGTGGTCAAGGCCATCTACAAGTTTTAATAGCTGTTGATTGTTGCTTTGAAAAGGGCCGCGAAAGCGGCCCTTTTTCTATGTGCGATAAAGCACTCTTCACTGCGCGCCACGATCCAGTTCCCGATACCTGACCGCTTCCGCAATGTGCGCACTACAAACAGTTTCCGCGCCCGCCAGATCCGCAATCGTCCGCGCGACTTTCAGTACGCGGTGATACGCGCGCGCCGAGAGCGAGAGTCGCGACATCGCGGTTTCCAATAACTGCGCCGCGGCTTCATCAGGCCGGCAGTCGCGTTCGACTTCACGCGTGTTGAGCCGTGCGTTGGCTTTGCCGGCGCGTTGAATCTGTCGCGCGCGGCATTGCTGAACGCGCTCGCGCACCACCACGCTGCTTTCTTCGCCGGATTCATTGGGCCTGCTCAGTGTGGAATGCTCCACGCGTGGCACATGGATATGCATGTCGATGCGATCCAGCAGTGGCCCGGAAATTTTTGCGCGATAGCGGAGGACTTGATCAGGGGTGCAACGGCATTTGCCGGATGAGTCTCCGAGGTATCCACATGGGCAAGGATTCATTGCGGCAACCAACTGAAAGCGCGCCGGGAAATCAGCCTGCCGCGCAGCGCGCGAGATGGTGATGGTGCCGCTCTCCAGCGGTTCACGCAGCACTTCCAGTACGCGGCGGTCAAACTCCGGCAGTTCATCCAGAAACAAGACGCCCTGGTGCGCGAGGGTGATCTCGCCGGGACGTGGTGACGCGCCGCCTCCGACCAGGGCCACGCCCGACGCCGTGTGATGCGGAGCCCGATAGGGACGCTGCCCCCATTTGCGCGCATCGAAGGTTCCGTTGATGGAGGCCACGGCCGCCACTTCCAGCGCCTCGTCATCGGTCAGTGGCGGCAGCAGATCCGGCAGCCGTGTCGCCAGCATGGATTTGCCCGATCCGGGAGGGCCCAGCATCAGCAGCGAATGCGAGCCGGCGGCGGCAATTTCCAGGGCGCGCTTGGCCAGCGGCTGGCCGCGCACTTCGTTGAGGTCGGCGCTGGGCCTTGTTGGTGCAGGGGCGGCGCTGGAAACAAAAGAACCCAGCTTGCCGGCATGGAGCGCGCCGCATAATGCACCAAGATGGTGCGCAATAAAGACTTCTGCCTGATGCGCCAAGGCTGCCTCTTCGCCGCTGTCCCGGGGCACCAGCAAGGTGTGCCCGGCCGCTGCGGATTTGAGGGCAGCGGGCAGGATGCCGGGCACGGCGCGGATCTCGCCGGAGAGCGAGAGCTCTCCGAATATCTCCATGTTTTCAATGGATTTTACGGGAATCTGGTTAGAGGCAGCGAGAATCCCGAGGGCAATCGCCAGATCGAAGCGGCCGCCTTCCTTGGGCAGGTCGGCCGGCGCCAGATTGCAGGTGATGCGGCGGTTGGGAAATTCGTAGCCGCAGGTCTGGATGGCGGCTTTGACCCGGTCCTTGGCTTCGCGCACCGCCATTTCCGGCAGGCCGACGATGCTGAGTCCTGGCAGTCCGGCCGCCAGATGCACTTCCACCGTGACCAGATCGGCCTCCAGCCCGTTCTGCGCGCGCGAGTAGACACGAGCCAGCGCCATTTACGAGGGGAAGCCGTTGCGGCGAATCGACATGGAATCTCTCATTTCAAGGGAATGAGCCGTCCATGGCCGACAGGGTCGCAGCGCCTCGGCGCCGCGCGTGAAACCGTTACTGGGGCAGCTTTTCTTCCAGCGACTTAAGGCGCTTTTCAAGCGCGGCGAGGCGCGATTGCGTACGCGACAGCAATTCCGCCTGCGTATCGAAGCGGTCACGCGAGACCAGATCAAAACGCTCAAGGTTGGTTCGCAGCACCGCGCGGAAGTTGTCTTCCAGCTCACTGCGCAGGCCGCGCAAGCCGGGCGGGATCACCTGGCTGAGCTTGGCGGCGATGTCTTCGAGTTGCTTGGGGTCCAGCATGAGTCACTCCGTTTGCCGCAGTTTAGCGGTTTTGGCGTTGGATTCGGCCGGTCCGCGATGGCCTGGTTTCCCCCTGCGTTCTTGACATCCGCCACCGGCAAGGCAGGAAATGGGATCGCCAAAAGCGGCAAAAGCATATTTCGATCCTTGTTTTATCAAAGATTTACGACTTGGCGCACCGAGCTGGCACGCTCCGTGCTTTGACGGCAATGCGGATTCGCAAAAAGCGAGTCTATCGAGTTGGCCTTAAAACTTAAGGAGTGCATCAATGAAGCTGATTGCAGCGATCATCAAACCGTTCAAGCTGGACGAAGTGCGAGAAGCGCTTTCGGATATCGGCGTGGCCGGCATTACGGTGACGGAAGTCAAAGGGTTCGGCCGCCAGAAGGGCCACACGGAGCTTTATCGCGGCGCAGAGTATGTGGTCGATTTTCTGCCCAAGGTAAAGATTGAAGTCGCCATCGATGACGGCAAGGTAGACGCCGCAATCGACGCCATCGCCAAGGCCGCGCATACCGGCAAGATCGGCGACGGCAAGGTCTTTGTTTACAACCTCGATCAGGCTATCCGTATTCGTACGGGTGAGACTGGCAAGGACGCCCTCTAAGGAGCCCGCACACATGATCCGCAAACTAAGTTACGCACTGTTGCTGGCCGCTGCATGCGGTCTGGCACCTGCCTGGGCCGACGACGCCGCCGCGCCTGCGGCCGACGCGCCTGCTGTTACGGCAGCGCCTGCGCCTGCGCCTGCTGCTGCTCCAGCTGCTCCGGCAGTCAAGGAAAAGCACAAGGCCAAGGCTGAGAAGGTTGCAGAAAAGGCTGCAGAGCCTGCTCCTGCCGCCGCACCCGCAGAAGCTGAACCGGCGCCTGCACCCGCCCCGGCTGAGGCAACACCTGCCGCCGCTGCACCGGCTGCTGCCGCTGCTGCGCCTGCAGAAGCTGCTCCCGCCGCTCCGGCTGCCGATGCGCCTGCTGCTGTCCCGCACTGCGGCGACAAGGGCTTCGACTGCAACAAGGGCGACACCTCCTGGATGATGGTCTCGACCGCATTCGTGCTGTTCATGACGGTGCCGGGCCTGGCGCTGTTCTACTCCGGCATGGTGCGCACCAAGAACTCCCTCTCCACCGTCATGCAGAGCTTTGCGATTTTCTGCGTGATCGCGGTGCTGTGGGTTGTTTACGGTTACAGCGTCGCCTTCACGCCTGGAAACCAGTTCTTCGGGTCTCTGGATAAGCTGTTCCTGCACGGGGTGGACGCCAGCACGGTCGCCGCCACCTTCAGCAAGGGCCAGTACATTCCCGAGCTCGTCTACGTGGTCTTCCAGCTGACCTTCGCAGCGATCACCGTTGCGCTGATCACCGGTGGCTTTGCGGAACGCATGAAGTTCTCCGCCGTGATGATCTTCAGCGTCATCTGGTTCACCGTCTCCTACCTGCCGATGGCACACATGGTCTGGATGTGGGATGGCCCGGATGCGTACACCAGTGCTGATGCTGCAACCGCAGCGGCTGAACACGCCGGCTTCCTGTTCAACAAGGGCGCCATCGACTTCGCTGGCGGCACCGTGGTTCACATCAACGCAGGTATCGCAGCGCTGGTTGCGGCCATTGTCCTCGGCCCTCGTAAAGGCCTGGGCAAGACCCACTTCGCACCGCACAGCCTGATGATGACCGCCGTCGGTACCGGCATGCTGTGGATGGGCTGGTTCGGCTTCAACGCCGGCTCCAACCTCGAAGCCACCGGCAGCGCAGGCCTGGCCTTCTTCAACACCCTGTTCGGCACCGCGGTTGCGGGCTGCGCATGGGCAGGTACTGAGTGGATCCTCAAGGGCAAGCCCAGCTTGCTCGGCGTCTGCTCGGGTATCGTTGCTGGCTTGGTTGCCATCACCCCGGCGGCTGGTTTCGTAGGCCCCATCGGCGCCTTCTGGATCTGCTTGATCGCTGGTGTGGTCTGCCTCCTGGCGGCCACCAAGCTGAAGAGCTGGCTCGGCTACGACGACGCGCTCGACGCCTTCGGCGTGCACTGCGTCGGCGGCATCATCGGCGCCCTCGGTACCGGCTACTTCGTCAACCCGGCTCTCGGCGGCAGCGGCGTCTATGACTATGTTGCCAACAAGGTCGGCGACTACGACATGCACGCTCAGATGATCTCGCAGCTGTGGGGCGTCGGCACGGCGCTGGTCTGGTCCGGTGTAACGGCCTTGGTCATCCTGCTGGTGCTGAAGTACACCATCGGTATCCGTTCGAGCGAAGAAGCAGAATCGGAAGGTCTGGACATCGCCGACCACGGCGAAAAGGCCTACAACCTGTAAAAGCTTCTTCTCAAAGATCTCCTGTAGGTCACTCGGCGCGCCTGGCAACAGGCGCGCCTTTTTTTATGAGGGCAGGGACGCCCGAATGCCGCGACGCAGGATGCGGAGAGCGGCAGCGACAGGATGGCCTGTACGCCGCGGATGCAGGATGCATGGAGCGGCGCGGTCGGCGTCCAATAAACCTAAATGGCGCAGGATGCCGGGAGAGGAGGCCCCTGAGCCGCAAAATGGCCTCGATGAAGGGGGATTTTCTCCACACGCACAAGCCCAACAAATAAGCACTACGCAGGAGCACCCAGATTCTTTTTGCTAAACTGCGGCCCCGTTTGCCCCAAAAAGAAGCACAGCCATGAAAATGCTCATCGCCATCATCAAGCCCTTTAAGCTCGACGCCGTGCGCGAGGCCCTCGCCGATATTGGCGTGCAAGGCATGACGGTGACCGAAGTCCGCGGCTTTGGCCGCCAGAAAGGTCACACCGAGCTGTATCGCGGCGCCGAGTACACCGTCGATCTCCTGCCCAAGATCAAGCTCGAAGTTGCACTGGCTCCGGATATGGTCGATCGCGCGGTTGACGCGATTGCCAAATCCGCCAAGACCGGCCAGATCGGCGACGGCAAGATCTTTGTCTACGACCTCGACCAGACGGTGCGCATCCGCACCGGCGAATCTGGCGTCGAAGCGGTTTAATTTTTTTGTTTCCCCACACCGGCCGCTATTGCGGCCGGTTTCATATCTGCCTGAGTTTTTTGCATGAACACTTTTAGTCGCAACAGCGCGCTAATCACTCTGACCCTGCTGCCCTGTGCAGCGATTGCCAATGACGGCATCAACACGGGCGATACCGCATGGATGCTGACTTCAATTGCACTGGTGTTGTTCATGACACTGCCGGGCCTCGCGCTGTTCTATGGCGGCCTGGTGCGCGCCAAGAACGTGCTGTCGGTGCTGATGCAGTGCTTCGCCATCACCTGCATCGTTTCGCTGATGTGGGTGATCGGCCTTTACAGCCTCACCTTCGCGCCCGGCGGTCCGTTCATTGGTGGCCTGAGCAAGGTGTTCATGGCGGGCATTACCCCCGAGTCCACCAGCGGCACGGTGCCTGAAGTCGTGTTCTCGATGTTCCAGCTGACCTTCGCGGTGATCACGCCCGCGCTGGTCGTCGGCGGTTTTGCGGAGCGCATGAAATTCTCGGCGATGCTGTTGTTTAGCGTGCTGTGGTCCATTGCCGTGTATGCACCGGTGTGCCACTGGGTCTGGGCTGCGGACGGTTGGCTGTTTACCCGCGGCCTGATCGATTTCGCTGGCGGCACCGTGGTGCACATCACCGCAGGTACGGCGGCGCTGGTTGCCGCGATCGTGCTGCGTCCACGCAGCGGCTACGGCCACACGCCGATGATGCCGCACAACCTGACGATGACGGTGACCGGCGCAGGCATGCTGTGGGTCGGCTGGTTTGGTTTCAATGGCGGATCGGCGCTCGCCGCCAATGGCCATGCCGGCATGGCGATCATGGTGACGCACGTGTCCGCCGCAGCGGGTGCAATCTCGTGGTCGGTCATGGAATTGGTGAAGTACAAGAAAGCTTCGGTGCTCGGCATCGTGACCGGCATGGTTGCCGGGCTTGGCACCATCACGCCGGCAGCCGGCGTTGTGGGTCCTGGCGGCGCCTTGCTGATCGGCCTGATTGCCGGGTACGTCTGCTTCAACGCCACGCATATCCTCAAGCGCAAATTGCTGATTGATGATTCGCTCGATGTATTCCCGGTGCACGGAGTCGGCGGCATCATCGGCACGCTGATGGCAGGCATTTTTGCCTCCGGTGCGCTGGGCGTGTTCAGTGGCAAGGGATATGCAGAAGGCATGAACCTGACTTCGCAGCTCGGCGTGCAGGCGCTGGGTGTGGTCTCTGTCGCCGCCTACACCGTGGTCGTCACCTATGTGCTGCTCAAGCTGGTGCAGAAGCTGGTGGGCCTGCGCGTGAACGCCGAACGCGAATACGCCGGCCTGGATACCTCCGAGCACAACGAACGTGGTTACGACCTCGGTACGCTTTAAAACCGTCTGACTTCGTAGCAGCGCCTCTTAGGCGCGATTGGTTTAGCGCCATCGCGCCTAAGACGAGGGCATGGATGCCCGAGGTAGAACAACGCAGGAGCAGCTGTCGAGGCGCTCCTACAAGCGGCCCAATTTGTTATGGGCGCCGTCGCAATGCGGTTTGGTTTTCGCGTGCTTGCAGCCACATAACCACAGGGTGCCGGTGCGTGGCGTGACGGTGAATTTGACCGGCGTGAAACTCGTGCCGGCATGTGAGCCATCGCAGAACGGTTGCGTCAGCGAACGGCCACAGGCGCACCAGAAATATTCTCCCGGCGCGAGATCCAGCAGGTAAGGCTTGCGGTGCGCAATCACCGGTTCATCTGCTGCGCTCATCGGCTCGTCCCCATGATGGTTTTCTTTCGGCGATTCTAAGCGATAGACTCCAGCCCACTGGTTCTGCCGAATGGAGTATTCATGTTGATGCGGCTTTCTGTGATGGCGATGGGCATGTGCATGTCGATGTCCGTGCTGACGGCGCAGGCCGCCGTGTACAAGTGGAAAGACGCTGATGGTCGCGTGCATTACGGCGATCAGGCCACGGCTGGTGCCCAGAAAGTGGATGGCGCTGCCGTGAACGGCGCCGCCGCGGATGAAGCCGATAACGCCGCGGATCAGTCCAAGCAAAAGCACGCGGAAGAGTGCGGACGCAAACGAGATCAATTGGCCAACTACAAGAAGGCTTCGAAAATTATCGAGACCGACTCGCTGGGCAACCAGAAAGAATTCAACGACGACGAGCGTCAGAAGCTGATCGAGAAAACGCAGAAGCAGGTCACGGACGGTTGTGCCGATGTGGCAGTTCCGGACGCCGCAGCAAGATAGTTTTAATTAAGCGAACAATAATAAAAATAGACAACAAATAATAACGTTGTCGCCCTGAAAAAGCCCGAAGCGTTCAGCGCTTCGGGCTTTCTTTTATGTACAGGATGTACGGTATGTGGGTGAGCGCATGGATGCGCAGGAACCCACAGATGTACAGGATGACGGTGTGCGCGCGGTGGCAGGGATGCCAAACAGCGCAGACGCGCAGGAACCTGCCGCCGCGTTAGCCGATCTTGGCCAGCGCTTTCTTCACGAAGTTGGGCAGCGCAAACGCAGCCTTGTGGGTTTCAACGTTGTAGAAGTTGGTGTCGAGTGCGGCAATCGCCTTCTCGTCCAGGCGCTGCGCCAGTGGCACGGCCTGCTTGGTCGCGATGGAGCCCGACCACCAGCCCGAGGGATAAATCGGCTGCGGGAAGTGCAGCAGATGAGTTTGCGCAAAGCCGGCATCACGCATGGCCTGGTGCATCTCGGTGATCAGGTCGAGCAGCAACAGCGGTGATTCCGACTGCTGCACCAGCATGCCGTCCGGAGCCAGCGCCTTGATGCAGTCGAGGTAGAACTTCTTGCCGAACAGGCCTTCGGCCGGGCCGACAGGGTCGGTCGAGTCGATGATGATGAGGTCGATCGAGCCGGGCTTGGCGTCCTTCATCCACTGCAGGCCGTCGCCGAAGAACAGCGTGGCGCGCGGATCGTTGTTCTTGTCGCAAAGCTCTGGGAAATGGATCTCGGCAAGGCGCGTCACGCGCTCATCGATTTCCACCTGCGTGGCGGACTGCACTTCCGGGTGCTTCAGTACTTCGCGCAGCGTGCCGCAGTCGCCGCCGCCAACGATGACGACGTTCTTCGGATTGGGGTGCGAGTTCAGCGCCGGGTGCGACATCATCTCGTGATAGAGGAAGTTGTCGAGAGTCGAGACCATGGTGCAGCCGTCGATGGTCATCAGCTTGCCGAAGGTCTCGGTCTGCCAGATTTCGATTTCCTGATAGGGCGACTGCTCGGAGTGCAGCTTGACCGCCTTCAGCGAGAACGCGCTGCCGGTCTTGTCAAAAGCTTCGGAAAACCAGGTTTGATCGAGTGCCATGTCGGGGCTCCAGAAATGAGGGCGCGAGTATAAAGGCCACAGGTGACAAACGGGAGTCATGAAACTCAGCGAGAATGAGGCTTAGGCCTTAGAATTCGCGCAATTTCACCCCCTTTTCTCTGGAAAACGACATGACCTGGACCGCCGCGCACGCCCGCGACCTGTACAACATTCCCCAATGGGGCGAGGGTTATTTCGACGTCGCCGACAACGGCCACCTGCAGGTGCGCCCGTTCCGCGAGCGTTCACCTGTGGCAATTGACCTTTATGAACTGGCCAAACGTCTGCCCAAGGAGGGTCTGGAGCTGCCGGTTCTGGTGCGTTTCAACAACATCCTGCATGACCGTGTCGATGCCCTGACCGGCGCTTTCGGCGCCATGATCGAAGAGCTCGGCTACAAGGGTCGCTACACAGCGGTGTATCCGATCAAGGTCAACCAGCAGCGCAGCGTGGTCGAGGAAATCGTGCGCCATGGCGGCAAACGCGTCGGCCTTGAAGCCGGCAGCAAACCTGAAATGGCCGCCGTGCTCGGCATGGCGCCGGAAGGCAGCGTCATCGTCTGCAACGGCTACAAGGATCGCGCCTACATCCGTCGCGCGCTGATCGGCCAGAAGCTCGGCCACAAGGTTTACATCGTCGTCGAGAAGCCGTCCGAGCTGCCGCTGGTGATTGAAGAATCGCGCAAGCTTGGCGTTGCGCCGATGATTGGCCTGCGCGTTCGTTTGGCATCGATGTCGACCAGCACGCAGCAGAACACCGGTGGTGAGAAATCCAAGTTTGGCCTCGCCAGCCCGCAGGTGATTGAAGCCGTCGAGCAGATGCGCGCCGCGGGTTATATCGATGCGGTGCGCATGGTCCATTTCCACCTCGGCTCACAAGTCGCCAATGTGCAGGATATCCAGCGCGGCATGCGTGAAGCCGCACGTTTCTATGTCGAGCTGCGCGCGCTTGGTGCGCCGCTGGATGTCGTCGATGTCGGCGGCGGGCTCGGCGTCGATTACGAAGGCACGCGCTCACGCAGCTATTGCTCGATGAATTACTCGCAGCGCGAGTACGCGCGCAACATTTTGCGGACGCTGATGGACGTCTGCGAAGAAGCCGGACAGCCACAGCCGGACGTGATCAGTGAATCCGGCCGCGCGCTCACCGCGCATCATGCGGTGTTGATTGCCGACGTGATTGACCAGGAAACCGCGCCGACGACCAAGCCTGGCGCGCCTGACGAAAACGATCCGGCGATCATCCACGATCTCTATTCGCTGCTGACGGAAGTCGATTCACGCGGCCCGCTGGAATGCCTGCATGACGCGGCCTCCGATCTTTCGGAAGCGCAGTCGCAATACACCCACGGCATGCTGACGCTGACCCAGCGCGCCTACGCGGAAACGACCTACTACGCCGTTTGCCGCGCAATCATGCCCAAGCTCGACGACAGCATTCGTGCGCATCGCGAAGCGCTGGATGAGCTGCGTGGCAAGCTTGCCGCGAAATACTTCTGCAATTTCTCGGTGTTCCAGTCGGTGCCGGATTCCTGGGCCATCGATCAGGTGTTCCCGATCCTGCCGATCCATCGCCTCAACGAACAGCCGTCGATGCGCGCCAATCTCTGCGATCTGACCTGCGACTCCGACGGCCGCATCAATCACTACGTTGACCGTGGCGGCCTGGAGCCGACGCTGCCGGTGCATCCATTGAAGAACGGCGAAGATTATCTGCTCGCCTTCTTCATGGTTGGCGCCTACCAGGAAATCCTTGGCGACATGCACAACCTCTTCGGCGATACCAATGCCGTCAACGTCGTGCTCGACGGTAAGGGCGGCTGGCAGTTGGAAGGCGCCGAGCACGGCGATCGCACCGATGAGCTGCTGCGTTATGTGCACCTGGCGCCAGAAGAACTCGCGCAGAGTTATCGCCGTAAATGCGAGGCTGCGGGTTTGTCGAAAGAAATTCTTGCGGAACTTGAAGAAGGCCTCACGGGTTACACCTACCTATCGGGTTAGCGCGATTTGTAGGAGCGCCTCTTAGGCGCGATATGCTGATCGCGCCTAAGAGGCGCTCCTACAGGGTTCGAGAATAGAGAGCGCCAAACATGACGAAGAAAGACGCATCAATGCTCGAAAAACTTTCCGGCAACAGCGCGCTCGCCACTGAGCGTGCCTTGCAGTGGATCAGCAACGCCATTGAACGCCGCATGAAGACCGAGAACTTCATCGTCGCCGACCAGACGCCGCACGACATCATCTACCAGAAAGGCCTGCTGTCGGTTCGCAAGTATCCACCGCTCACCGAACCGGAAATCCTGATTGGCGACCAGATGGTCAAGGTCAGCAGGAAGCGCCACAAGATTCCGGTAGTGCTGATTCCGCCGCTCGCGGCAGATCCACTCAACTTTGACCTGATGCCGCATCGCAGTCTCGTGCGCTTTCTGCTGGCGCATGGCTACAAGGTCTATCTGGTCGACTTCGGCAGTCCGGATGACGATCACTCGCACCTGGGTCTCGTCGATTACACGACGATCATGATTCCAGATGCCTTGAAGCACATCCGTAGCGATTCACGCCAGAAGGAACTCACGCTGCTCGGCTACTGCATGGGCGGATTGTTCAGCCTGATCTACGCTGGTTGGTCTCACGACAAGAACATCCGCAACATCGTCACCATCGCCAGCCCGATTGACGCGCATCAGGCCGGTGCGGCGGGCAAGCTGTGGGAAGTGACGCGCACGCCGGTGCGCCTGGTGCGGCGCTTCACCGGCTTTCGCATCCACAACATTGATCCGGCCAAGCTCAGTGTGCCGGGTTGGGTGTCGTCGCTGATCTTCAAGGCGACCAATCCGATGGGCACGGTCACCGGCTACATCGACCTGCTGATGAACCTGTGGGATCGTGATTACGTCACCGAATACCAGACGATGTCGACCTGGTTCAACAAGATGCACGCCTATCCGGGCGGCATCATCCAGGACTTCATCGTTCGTGTCGGTATGGACAATGCACTGTCCACCGGCAAGATCCAGCTGGGCCACAGCAGAACCAAGCATGCTGCACTCGACAAGATCGAAAGCTCGCTGCTGGCCATCGCGGGCAAGACCGACAAGATCGTCACCGTTGATGCAGCCAAGAAGGTGATGGATATCGTTGGCAGCGCAGACAAGGAATTCATGCTCGCGCCCGGTGGCCACGCAGGCGTGTTTGCAGGCAGCAAGGCGCCGAAAACCACCTGGGTTTACGCCAACGAATGGTTGTCGACGCGATCTGCGTAAATTTGTAGGAGCGCCTCTTAGGCGCGATCAGCGCGATCGCGCCTAAGAGGCGCTCCTACGGTTCCGAGGGACTAGCTCAATTCTTCAGCTTGTAACCAGTCTTGAAGATCCAGGCGATCGCGGTCAGACACAGCGTCATGAACAGCAGCGTCATGCCGACACTGATGGTCATGCTGACATCCGAGATGCCGTAGAAGCTCCAGCGGAATCCGCTGATCAGGTACACCACCGGATTGAACAGCGCGATATCTTTCCAGATGCCAGGGAGCATGTTGATCGAGTAGAAGCTGCCACCGAGGAACGTCAGCGGCGTGATGATCATCAGTGGCACGATCTGCAGCTTCTCGAAGCCGTCGGCCCACACGCCGATGATGAAGCCGAACAGGCTGAAGGTGACGGCGGTCAATATCAGGAAGAACACCATCCACACAGGATGCAGGATCTGGTAGTCGACGAAGATGCGCGCCGTGAGCAGGATCAACACGCCGAGGATGACGGATTTTGTGGCGGCCGCGCCGACATAGCCCAGCACTGCCTCGACGTAGGAGACGGGAGCTGACAGCAGTTCATAGATGGTTCCCGACCATTTCGGCATATAGATGCCAAACGATGCGTTGGAAATGCTCTCGCTCAAGAGCGACAGCATGATCAGGCCGGGAATGATGAATGCGCCGTAGCTCACGCCATCAATCGCGCCCATGCGTGAACCAATCGCTGCGCCAAACACGACGAAGTACAGCGATGTGGAAAGCACCGGTGAGGCGATGCTCTGCATCAGCGTGCGGAAGGTACGTGCCATCTCAAAACGGTAGATCGCACGGACGGCGTGGAAATTGATTGCATTCATTAGCGCGCCCTCACCAGGCTGACGAAGATGTCTTCAAGCGAACTCTGGCTGGATTGCAGTTCCTTGAAGTCGATGCCGTGTTCACCCAGCTGGCGCAGCAACGCGGCAATGCCGGTTTCCTCGCTCTGCGCATCAAAGGTATAGACCAGCGAATTGCCGTCGGCAGAAAGCGTCAGGGGATGCTGCGCAAAGACCGCGGGGATTTCCTTCAGCGGTGCCTTGAGGTGCAGTGTCAGCTGCTTCTTGCCAAGTTTTGCCATCAGCGCGGATTTTTCTTCGACCAGAATCAGCTCGCCCTTGCTGATGACGCCGATGCGGTCGGCCATCTCCTCGGCTTCCTCGATGTAGTGCGTGGTGAGGATGATGGTGACGCCGCTGTCGCGCAGGCGACGCACCATTTCCCACATGTCGCGACGCAGTTCCACGTCAACGCCCGCGCTGGGTTCATCAAGAAACAGGATATTGGGTTCATGCGACAGCGCCTTGGCGATCATCACGCGGCGCTTCATGCCGCCGGAGAGGGTCATTACCTTGGCGTCTTTCTTGTCCCACAATGAGAGATCTTTCAGGATTTTTTCAATCAGTTCGGGATTACGCGATTTTCCAAACAAACCGCGGCTGAAGCTGACCGTCGCCCAGACGCTTTCGAAAGCGTCCGTTGTCAGTTCCTGTGGCACCAGGCCAATCTTGGATCGCGCCGCGCGATAGTCCGAGATGATGTTGTGGCCATCAGCCAGCACTGTGCCACTGCTGGGATTCACAATGCCACAGGTGACGCCGATCAACGTGGTTTTTCCCGCGCCGTTGGGGCCCAGCAGCGCAAAGATTTCGCCGCGGCGGATATCGAGGTTCACGCCCTTCAGCGCTTGAAATCCGGAGGCGTAGGTTTTTGTAAGGTTCTGAATCGAGATGATCGGTTGCACGCGATCTCCAGGGGACAAGGGGGAACAGCGGACCGTTACCGTGCGGACAACGGCAGCGAACATAATTTAGACTGAAAACCCATAATCAAGAGGATCGATCATGAAAAATTTCAAATGGGCAGTACTACTGTCCGCGGCATTCTGCGCCAGTGCGGCTGCCGCCCCTGTGAGCTACGAGATCGATCCTACCCATACCTATCCCAGCTTCGAGGCGGATCATTTTGGCGGCTTGTCGGTGTGGCGCGGAAAATTCGATAAAACCAGCGGCAAGATCACGCTGGACAAGGCCGCGAATACCGGCACCGTGGACGTCGTCGTGGACACGGCCAGCGTCGATTACGGCCTGGGCATCATGAACGACAAGGCCAAGAGCCCGGAGCTTTTCGATGTCGCCAAATACCCGCAGGCGACTTACAAGGGCAAGCTCGATGGTTTCGTCAAAGGCGCGCCGACCAAGGTCGTCGGTGATCTGACCCTGCATGGCGTCACCAAGTCGGTCGAACTCAAGGTGCTTTCCTTCAAGTGCATGCCACACCCGATGTACAAGCGCGAAATTTGCGGTGCCGATGCGTTGGCCACGATCAAGCGTGACGACTTTGGCATGGATGCCGGCAAGGCTTATGGTTTCAATATGGATGTGACCTTGCGCATCCAGGTCGAAGCGTTGGCCACCGAGTAAGGCTTGATTGGCACGGAGGCATCATGAGTCATATTGCCGGGCTTGGATTGGGTTTGCTCATCGTGGGTTGTGCCGCATGTACCAGCGAGCAGGTTTATAACTCAACGTCGGAATTACGCGCGCAGCAGTGCAGCAAGCAGCCTGATCGCGAGCAGGCGGAGTGCGCTTCGAATGCGCGTGCGCCGTATGGACAGTACAAGAGGGCCAGGGACGAAGCCGTTCAGGGCGAGGCGAAGTAATTCGGCGAAGTGGAAAACCTGAAAGCGCCCCTCGCTTCCGATCCGGGAGGGGCGCTCTTCAACAAGCTGCGGCTTACTGCTCGGAGAGCGCCTTGAGATTGTTGAGGCCGGTTTCGAAATCCTTGCCGATCATCTTGTCCATGTCGAAGAACACGCCCATCACTTTCATGATGTAGGCCGCAGGGCCGGACATGGCCCAGGTCACCGTGGTGCTATCGCCTTGCGCAGCCAGCGTGAACTCGGCGGTATCGTGGCCTTCCATGGGCTTGAGGAAATCCAGTTTGATCTTGATGCCGGATGAAGGCGTGGACTCCAGGATTTCCATGCGGCCTGCGCCGACCTTGGAGTCGCCCTCCCAGGCGTAAATCGCACCAACGCCCGCCTCGGTGCCGCTGAAGCTGCGCTTCATCGCCGGATCGAGTTTCTCGTAAGGCGACCACGCTTGCCATTGATGGAAATTATTGATGTGAGGGAAAATCTTTTCTGCGGGGGCCTTGATGACCACAGAACGCTCGACGCGGAATTGATCCGGCTTGGTGGTGGCATAACCCAGAACGCCAGCAACAGCCAGGAGGATGACGATCAATAATTTACGCATGACAATTGCTCCCGAGAGACATGCCCTATTGGCAGGCGCTAGAGCTTAGCGTTAGTTTGGAGCCATGGCGACAAGAGCGCGGAGTTGCAGGAGCGCCTCTTAGGCGCGATTGGCGAATGAGCAATCGCGCCCAAGCGGCGCTCCTGCAAAAAATCACGTAGCTGCGAGGAACTGGCGCAACTCGCTGACAAAACGCACCGGCGCTTCGAACGGCAAGGCGTGGCCGCAGTCTTCAAACTTGACGACATGCGCATTCGGCACCAGCTTGCCGATCTGCAACTGACCTTGTGCCGGATACATGGTGGAGCGCATGCCGACGAGCACTGTCATTGGCACATCGACATCGGCCAGCGACGGGCGCCAGTCGTAATCATCCTCGATGTACGAGCGCAGCGTGTCCATATAGATCGGCCAATTCGAAGTGGGCGCGATATTACGGATGATGAACTCGTGCTTGGCGAGGCTGGAGAACAGGCGCCAGCCCGCCTTGTGGAAGGCAAAGCCAAAGAACTCCGAGAGAACCTGCCACAGGCGCGCGCGCAAGGCCTTCGGAATTTTCTTGAAAGGCTGTCCGCGATACGGCTCCATATCCTGCATCAATGATTTCCACGCGCCCAGCTTGGATTGCTGCTGGATGCCGAGCAGGCCGTGGCGCCAATCCTTGCCATTGCGCACGCAAGGCGACTGGTCCATGTGCAGATAGCTGTGAATGCGCTCAAAGCCGTAGAGGCGGTGATATTGCAGTGCCGTGCAGGCACCCATCGAGAGTCCGCCCAGACGCACATCGTGCAGATCCAATGCCTGCATCAGGTCTTCGAGATCGTCGGCGTGCTGGGTCAGCAGGCAGGGCTGCGACAACGGCACCCGGTGCGAGCCGCCAAAGCCGCGCAGGTCCGGAAGGATGAAGCGGTAGCGCATCGCCAGCGGCGCGATGAACGGCAGCCACATGGCACCTTGCATTGCGAAACCATGAAGGAGGATGACAGGTGCACCGCGACCGATGCTGAGATAGTGGAGTTTTGCGCCGTCGCGCGTGCTGATGTAGGGCATGTCCTACAGGCTAGCGACAATTTTGATTGTTGCCAGCCCGGCCAGAGCATTTTTGCCTGCGAGTTCAGTTTGGGTTCAGCAAGGCGCAGGCAAGGTAGCTCAGGTGGCAAAGTCGTCACGATGTCAGTTCAAGGAGATATTGAACATGAACCAGGACACACTTAAAGGCCAATGGAAACAGTTGGTTGGCAAGGCAAAAACCACTTGGGGCAAACTCACGGATGATGAGCTCCTGAAGATCGAGGGCAACGCCCAACGTCTGACCGGACTCGTGCAGGAGCGCTATGGCGCCAGCCGCGAAGATGCCGAAAAACAAGTGAAGAAGTTTTTCGATGGCGTATCCAAGGCAGTCGACGGTGAGCAGAAACGCAGGGATCAGCGTGCTGCCAGTGTTGCGAATGCGCCAATCATTCCACCGATCTAAGCGCATGTACGTTTGAGTCATCAGTGGAGGCGCGTGTTGCTCATGCAGCACATGCCTCCACTGATCTGGATATGGGGGATTTATGAATCCAAGGAAATTTGCAGCCATTCTGTTTTTGGGCGCTGGATTGTTGTCCGGCGCCGCTTATGCCGCGCAGGCGCAGCCAGTGAGCATGGACACCCATGCAACCGACGTGGCCGTGAGTCACAAGGTCGTCAACGCACTGGCCTCGGCCAAGAATATCCATGCCGAAGACATTCGCGTGAGTACACGTTACGGCACGGTGCTGCTGACCGGTTATGTGCGATCGAACGATGAACTGCTTGAGGCCGTGCTCGTTGCGCAATCAGTGCGAGGCGTTTACGACGTCAAGAGCGATCTGCTCCTGAAAGGCCAGCTCAAGAGCTGAGCAATTCCTGCTGGAGTGCCTCCGCTCTGTTAACGTGAGCGGAGGTTTTTTATCGAACGCCCGCGCTGACCAGTTCTTCAATCAGCAATTGCCTTGCAACTTTGTCCGCGATATTGCCGGCGCTAACCAGCTGCATGCGTTCGAGGTAAGGCTGCACGGCGGCGGGTGCTGCACCAGCAGTGCAGGTGGCAAACAGCAGTTTCAGTTTCGATTCCTTCGCAGCGCGGGATTTCACTTTTTGCAGGCATTTGGCCAACAAGGCCTCCTGCTCGGTGAAGTCGCTGCCAAAAGGAAAATCCGGGAACAGGGCCTTGTGCGGTGCAAGCTTTTCACGCAAGGCTTGTGGCGTGTTCTGACGGAAAGCAGCAGGAATCTCATAATCCGCTTCGAGCTTGCCGGACTGTTTGGCCTGCGCCAGCAAGGCTGGCTGGAAGCGTGAATCGGCAATATTCAAGAGGGCCTTGATCACTTCGTTGTCGGTCTTGGCGCGCAGGTCGGCAATTCCATATTCGGTGATGACGATATCGCGCAAATGGCGCGGGATCGTGCAATGGCCATAGTTGAAGACCACGTTGCTTGACGAGTTCTCGCCTTTCTCGCGCGCGGCGCGAATCAGCAAAATGGATCGGCCCGTGGGAAGCTGGTGCGCCATCGCTACAAAGTTGTACTGGCCGCCGACGCCGGAGATCACTTCACCGTTTTCGAGCCCATCCGAGGCGACGCTGCCATTGAGCGTCACCATCAGTCCTGTGTTCACAAAACGCGCGTGCTGACGCTGTGCCTTGTAGAGGCGTGGATTGTGATCAAGCTGGTTGACCTTGTAGACGCCGGTCATGCAGATCTGCGCGCGCTCTTCATCGCTCATGTCGCGCAGCCATGCGTAGAAATCGCGCGGCCCCAGGAAAAATCCGCCATGCAGGAGAATGCCGTTGCGTAGCCGCGTGCCCAGGCACTGTGCGCCGATGACCTTGCGCGCCTCGGGATCCGCAACGTTGGCAATCACACGGGTGCCGTCGGGTGCAATCAGGTAACCATGGTCGTAGCGCGTGGCTTCGTTGAAGAAGCCGTGATGCTGCAATACCTCGAAATCCTGCGTGCGGATCACGCGCACGCCGAGGGATTCCAGTTCCTTGAGTATCGCGGGCGTGATCGCATCGGGATCGCAGCGGCCGTCATTGATGAGCTGCTGCAGCGCCCAGAAATCATAAACCTTGCGTTTGAGGATGCCGGCCTTGTAGAGGTGCATCAGGCCATCCACGAACATTTCCGTAGTGCTGTAGATGCCGCGCTGGAATGGCGTGGTGCCGCCAAAGTTCTCGATCAGCTTCGCATGATGCGTGAGCGATCCGAGACGGTTCAGCAGATCGACATAGGCATCGTTGTTCTGGTGACGCAGACGTGCCGCCTGCACGACGCCGTCGCCGAGGGCACCGATGCCCACCTGCAAGGTGCCGCCATCGCGCAGCAGGGATGAGGCATGCAGACCGATTGCATAATCCGGCGTAGTGACCGGCATGCGCGGCGTCGAGAACAGGGTGGTGGTGTAACGCGGGTGATCCACCACCAGATCGAAAGCATCCGCGTGCACCTCGGCGTCATTCGCCATATACGGCAGATTCTGCTGCACCTGGGCAATGCGAATGATCTTGCGTTCGCCGCGCTGGGCCGCAGCGCTGAGCAATGCGGCCAGCTCCGGACTGGTGTCGGGATTGCAGCTCAGGCTATAGAGCGTGCCTTGGCTGGTCTCGCGCTTGGCGACGGTCTGGGCCACGACATTGCAGCCGCGCTGATCAATATCTCGCGCCGCAAAGGTGTAATTGGTGCTGATGTAATCGCGCTGCGCGCCCGGATTTCCCATCTGGCTGCCGGGCTTGAAGTAGAACTCAACGATATGCACATTCGCGGGCAGGCGCCGCAGACGTTGGTCACGGACATATTCGAGTGTCGGGCAGTCGCCGAATACGCGCTCCAGGAATGGTCCGAGAAAAGCCTTTTCAATTGAAGAGCCGGGTTCGGGCTTTTCCAGCGATAGCGCTGTAAATACCGTCAATGAGAGCGTAGGGTCTTTGCGCGCGCGCGCATACAGCGCATTGATCAGTTCAATGGGCTTGCCCAGCCCCAGGGGCAGGCCGATGCGGATGTCCTTTCCGACAGTGGCGATGATCTGGTCTACGGCGATTTCGACGTCATCACAGATACTGGGCATCGCTGAGGTCATTGGGACAGCTCCGAAGGCATTGCTTTTGCCAATTGTAGTTTGCGGCAGGCCAGCGTGACGGAGGGAAGCGTTAAACTAGGCCCCTGCCTGCTGTCTCTGCCCGTATGAACGCTGCTACCGACCCCATCCCTGAGCCTGAACTGCCGCCGCAACCCGAGCGGCCGCTGGCAAATGACTGCTGTGGCGGCGGCTGCGCAGACTGCGTGTTTACGCTCTATCTGCGTGACCTGAAACTCTGGGACAAAGAGGTCAAGGAGATTCGACGGTTGCACGCTGAAAAAATTGCTGCTGTCCGCCAGGAATAGCCGGCGGGTTCGTCCAGTGCGCAAATGCCTGCGTGGATTTCAGCATTGATGGCGATAGCGATCAACCATTTCCGAGGCGCCGTGCGCGGCGCTTGCCTTCGCATGGCCATGCTTTTGCATGGTTTGGGAATAACCAAAGCACGCAAGATTCTTTTGCGATCGTAAGGTGGCTGCTTAACCTCGCGCCTTAAAAAGGGTGCGGTCGTGAAGGAACACAATCAAAAAATCGCAGCGCGCGCGGTCGCGCTGATGCTGTTGCTGGCCAGCGTTGCCGGATGCCAGCGGTCAACGCCGGCGCAGTCGTCGCGGCCGAATGTCATCGTGATCCTGGCCGATGACCTCGGCTATTCCGACCTCAGCGCTTTTGGCAGCGAGATCTCCACGCCAAATCTTGATCAGCTTTCGCGCGAAGGGCGCATCCTCAGCAACCTCCACACCACGCCCTTGTGCGCGACCACGCGCGCAGAACTGCTGACAGGTGTTGACCATCATCTGGTCGGCATGGGCACGATGCCGGAAATGAAGCAGTTCTATCCGACTGATGCTGACAACTATGCGGGCGTCCTGAATAACAACGCCCCGACAGTGAGCGAGTTGTTCCGCGATGCCGGATATCACACCTATATGGCGGGCAAGTGGCATGTCGGTGGCGGTGGGCCGCCTGCGTTTGGCTTCGAGCAGTCTTTTTCCCTGGAATACGACAAGCCCGAAGGCAGCAACTTTGCGCCAGGTGCAGGCAATTCATCGTCGTCATCCCATCCTTATCTGGAGAATGGCAAGCAAGCGACCTTGCCAGCGGATTTCTTCTCGAGCGATTACTTCGTCGACAAGCTGATCCAGTACGTCGGCAATAATCGCGGTGATGGCCGGCCGTTCTTCGCCTATCTGGCATTCCAGGCCGTGCACTTCCCGTTGCAGGCGCCGGACAAGTATCTCGATCTCTACAAGGGAAAGTATGACGCCGGCTACGAGGTCATTCGTAACGCGCGTATCCAGCGGCAGAAGGATCTCGGCCTGATCCCGCAAGACTTCAAGGTGAATCCGGGAGATGAAGCATTGATGCTGCGTTATGGGCAGCCGGGCGTCGCCCTGAACCAGCCTTGGGGCACGCTGCTGCCCGCAGACCAGAAGAGCGAAGCGCGCATCATGGAAGTATTCGCGGGCATGCTCACGAATCTGGATGACAACGTCGGGCGCCTGATTGCCTATCTCAAGCAGATCGGCGAATACGACAACACCGTGATCGTCTTTCTCTCCGATAACGGCGCTGACGGCACGGGCACCTCGCCTGTCGGCGACCCCAGCAAAGGCAGCGACATCAACAACGATGTCAGCAACTACGGCAGGCCGGGCTCCTACATCTTCCGCAGCACGCGCTGGGGCGAGGTTGGTACGGCGCCGTTCCGTTTGTTCAAGGCATTCACGGCCGAGGGCGGCATTGTCGTGCCTGCCATTGTGCGAGTGCCGGGAAACTCAAGAATCGCATCCGCGAGTGCGGCCTGGACCTCGGTGCGCGACATCGTGCCCACCGTACTGGCTGCTGCGTCCATCAAGGAGCCCGGCAACCAGTACCAGGGTCGCATCATCGCGCCGCTCGAAGGCTACTCCCTGCTACCTGTGCTGAATGGCCAGCGTGGCGAAGTGCGTGATGCCAACGTGGTGCTGACCGATGAGGTCAACGACATTCGTGTAGTCCGTCGCGGCTCGTGGAAATTGACGCGCTTCGTCAACTATCTCGTGCCGCCGGCGGCGCTGCTGTTGAGCCATGACTGGCAGCTGTTCGACATGAGCAGTGACCGCGGTGAAACCGCCGATGTCGCGGCCCAGCATCCTGATGTCGTTGCCGACCTGATCAACGAGTGGAAGGCCTACGTGACGCGTGTCGGGGTCGTACAGCCGACGATCCCTCCCATCCTCACGCCGATTGATCAATAAAGCCCAGTAAAGATTGGCTATATCGAAACAAGAAAACGGTATTTCTGCTGCGATGCCGTTTCTAACATAGTGCTGGCTAGTCCGAGAGTCAGACACCGATTGAGTGCGGCCTTGAGATTGGGGGTTGCATGAAGCACGACAAGGGTTCGTTTGGGGTTTCTCTGGGAATTTTCGCGCTGCTGGGCGCCGCGGCGCCGTGGGCGATGGCAGCAGATGCGCCTTCGAATACGGTTGATTCGGCGACGCAACTGCCCGAGATCGTCGTGACTGCGCAAAAGCGCGGCGAGGCAATCAACAGCGTGCCGATGGCCATCAGTGCATTCAACGGCCAGGAACTGCAAACCTACGGCGTGACCGATACGCGTGATCTCGGCAAGCTGGTGCCGGGCTTCACTTCAGCAGACTCCGGCTTTGACACGCCCGTCTATACCCTGCGCGGTGTCGGTTTCGCCGATAGCAGCTTTGCCACGACATCGACGGTCGGTGTGTACGCGGACGAAGCGAGCCTTGCCTATCCCATCATGAGCAAAGGCCCCAATTTCGACTTGCAGCGCGTCGAAGTGCTCAAGGGTCCGCAGGGAACACTCTATGGCCGCAACTCCACTGGCGGCACCATCAACTACATCGCCAACAAGCCATCCGCCACATTGATTGGCGGAGGCGACGTGACCTACGGCACTTTCGGTCGCGTCGACACCGAAGGTTATATCAGCGGGCCAATCGGCGATTCACTGCGCGCGCGATTGGCTGCGATTTCGATCAACTCTACCCAAGGCTGGCAGACTAGCGCGACGCGACCGCACGATCATCTCGGCAAGCTCAACAAGCAGGCCGCGCGCGGCATTCTCGATTGGCAGGCGGCGGATGATGTGCAAGTTCGCCTGACGTTCTCGGGCTGGCAAGATCGCAGCGAGCCGCAGGCACCTTACGCTGTCGCTCGACAGGCGCAATTCAAATTGCCACTGCCCTCGCAGTTCACCAGCATCCTGCAAAGCATTACCGGGATCGATATCAATAGCGCGTTCCTTGATCCGTCGGTGGCCAATTATCCCTTGATCCCCAATAACAAGAATGCACGCATCGCCGATTGGAACAAGAACGGCGACTTTCGCCTGAATGACAAGTTCTGGATGGCCTCATTGCGCCCATCCTGGTACATCAGCGATGACCTGAACCTGACCGGACTGTTTTCCTTCCAGCAGATGCGCGCCGGTGGCAGCAAGCTGCCGCAAGGCGGACTGGATGTCGAAGACATTGATCAGGTCTTGTACGCCAGCATTCGCAGCGTGTCCGGCGAGATTCGCCTCGAAGGTAACGCGGGTGACAAGATTGATTGGCTCGTGGGCATCAACAGCAACCGCGATACTCACCATGAAATCATTGAAGGGCATGGCGCGGAGAACAGCCTCAATGTATTTATCTTTGGCGACACGGCACCTTTGAACAAGCCGCTGTTCTTCGAGAAGGGCGCGGCCAAGAGCGACACGCAGGTTCATTCCGACAGCGTTTTTGCAGACGGCAATGTGCAGATTCTGGACAGCCTGAAGCTGACATTGGGCGCGCGTTACACCAAGGAACGCCAGCAATACGCGGGTTGCACCTACGTGCTCGCGGACAACGACTCCATCATCCCGTTCCCATTCTTTACCGCGGCCAGTTTCCTCAAGGGCGGTAACTCGGTGGTGGCGCAGGGCGAATGCGGCAGCCTTGATGCCAACAACAATGCGGGCCTGTATCAAGACACATTGTCCGAGCACAATATCTCGTATCGCTCGGTGCTGAGCTGGACGCCGACCAGCGAAACGCTGTTCTATGGATCCTATTCACGCGGCTACAAGAGTGGTGGGTTCCCGACCATTTTCTCCGTCGACCAGGCCAGCCTCGCGCCTGTCGTGCAGGAAAAGCTCGATGCCTACGAGATCGGGGCCAAGATCAGCGCCTTGAACCATGCCCTGCAGGTAAACGCTTCAGCGTTTTACTACGACTACACCAACAAGCAGCTGCTGACCTATTTCAAGGATGAGATCTTCGGTGCTTTGCAATACCTGCAAAACGTGCCGAAGTCGCGTGACATCGGCGCGGAGCTGTCGATTGCCTACGTGCCGATCGAACGCCTGCATCTCAATGCGTCGGGTTCCTACATTCGTACCAAGGTAATTCGCTACGAGGGCAAGGATACGCAGGGCAATGATTTCAACTTCGCCGGCCAGGAGTTCAATTACACGCCGCGCCTGCAGGCTTCGCTGCTCGCCAACTACACCTTCCCGCTCAGTCGTGATCTGAACCTGACCCCGGGTGTGGGTTACACCTATACCGGCTCCACCAACTCAACGCTGGAGCACGATCCCCTGTTTGCACTGCAGGCGCATCAAGTGCTGGACGCGCAGCTGGTGTTGTCGTCGCAAGACAAGGTCTGGTCGTTGACAGCATTCGGCCGCAACCTCACGGATGGGTTCTACCGCAACTCGGTGATCAAGCTGGGCGACACCATTTTTGCCTACGCTGGACAGCCACGGGTTTACGGTTTGACGCTGACGGTCGATCTGCACTGATCGACCAGTTTCGATCAGCGGCCCACGCTGCTCGTGGTGCCGGAACGTTCGATCGTTTCAACCGGCGGCGCCGTGCCAAAAATGCGGTCGCCCATGCCCATGCTTACGCCCCACCAGTAATTCTCGTTGCGGAAATGGTGGTAGCGATGTTCGCGCACGCGGCGCTGGTAGTAGGCAATATCCGGGCACCAGGGGATATGCGCCAGAAAGTGCACCCACTCATAATGCAGGCCAAGCAGCAGGTAGACCGTAACGCCGGTCATCGCCAGTTCCTTCCACGGCCACAGCGCCCACAGGATCAGGGCGATGGTGAATGGTGTGGTGTAGTGAATGTGGCGTGGAATGAACACCCATTGCGGATTCCACGGGTCGGCGTGATGACGGCGATGCGTCACTGGCAGATAGAAATCGACGGTGAAGCCCAAAATCTTGCGCGGCTTGTAGTGCAGCATGAAAACGTGGATGAGCCACTCGTTCACCGGGAAGTAAGCGACCAGCCCCAGTGCGACGAGCGCATCACCCCAGCCCAGCGGGCCCCACTGCAGTCGCACAGCGCCGCAGATCAAAACGAAAAGCGCAATCAACCAGCCACTGGGATGGCGCACGAAAACATTGAATGCTGCACGGCCTGTGCGTGGCAGCGTGTCAGGTGGGCGCATCGGGTTGAGCTTCGCGGTTTCGGTCGCCGCAATCATTGCGCCGTCGTGTCTGCGATCGGTCGTCATAGCGTCGCTCCTTTGGCCTCGGCTGCTTTCAGCGCGCGCTCCAGTGCGATGCGCCCGATTTCGACATGCTGTAAGCCAGCTTCACGAGCGGCTTCAGCATCACCTTTGCGCACCGCCTTGGCGATGGCGCCAAGATTTTCGAAATCACGAAATTCCTTCTCGAGTACCGGCGTCAGTACATCCCAGACCTGCGTGTAGGTCTTGGTCATCGAATTAAATGCGAGGCGAAAAGCGATGTTGCCGCCGCGGGCGACCAGCTTCTGCCAGAACAGCAAGGCGTGATCCTGCAGTGCCTTGGAATTCTTGATGTCCGCCTGCATCTGCTTGAGCAACGCATCCAACTCATCGGCCAGCGGCTTGCCGCCCTTCTTCGCCGCCGCGGCGGCGATATCCGGCGCCAGCGAAGAGCGCATCGCCATGATTGAGCGCACGACGGCGCCATTGAGCTGGCCTTTTTTATCCACCAGAAGATTCGGCAACAATTCCATTCCTCCCTCGCTGAGGTAATCACGCACCACGTGATTCCCGCCCTGGCGTACCGCAATCAGTCCGGCCTGCTGCAAACGTTTGATCGCCTCACGCACGGCGCCACGGTTCACCTGCAGCGCCTCCGATAGCGCCCGCTCTGCGGGTAGCGGATCACCCGGAGCGAGTTCGTGGCTGAGGATCTTGTCCGACAACTGCCGATACACCGACTCGGACAGGGATTCCTTGCGGACAGCGTTGAAGGCGTGTTTGGTCATGTGGTCAACTTATCATACCAGTTAAAAAAGTAAAGCCGCATCGATTCAAGGCGCAATCAAATCCGCCCGCCAGCCAGCGACTATCCGCCCGCAGGTTTACAGTGATACAGAACGCACTTTCGAAACAAAATCACGCATATAGGGTTTGTTGGCGAGGCTTTCCGGCATCGCGGCGTGCAACTCGCACTTGAGCCCATTGGGCCCCAGTGATTTGCCGACGACATAGCCGCGGTCCAGATACGGTTTCACGCTCCACTCCGGCAGTGCCGCGATGCCGCGCCCGCTCGCGACCAATTGGAGAATCGCAACGGTGAGCTCCACGTTCCTGCGCTTGGCCTTGATCCGTGCGGGAGCGAGAAAGTGACGAACCACATCGAGCATTTCGTCATCGACCGGATAGCTGATCAGTGTTTCCGATTTGAAATCTTTCGGCTGCAGGTAGGGTTTGCTTGCGAGTGGATGTTTCGGCGAGAGGATCGCCAGGGTCTCGTAGGTAAACAGATGCTCGGTCGCGATGCCTGCGCGTGCCGCCGGCTTGTCGTGAATCACCGCGAAGTCCGCGGTGCTGTTCTCGACCAGTGAAATCGGTTCGGTGTGAAAGCCGCTGACCAGATCCAGCTCGACTTCCGGCCAGTGTTCACGAAAGGCATCCATCGCCGGCATCAGCCAGTCGAAACAGGTATGGCATTCCACCGCCACGCGCAGCTCGCCGCTGCGGCCTGAGACCCATTGCAGGATTTCACGCTCGGCATCGGAAGTGAGTGAAGTCACTTCGCGTGCAAGCGACAACAGGCGCGCGCCTGCCTGCGTGAAACGCAGCGGTTTGGTGTTGCGCTCGAACAGCGGCGCGCCGTAGTGCGTCTCCAGCGCCTTCAACTGATGCGACAGCGCGGACTGCGTGACGAATACGCGATCTGCGGCCTTGGCCAGTGAACCGGTCTCGGCGAGCGCCAATAAGGTCTGTAAGTGACGGATTTCCAAGGGGGAATTAGACATGAATAAAATTCACTAAAAGTAGTAAAACTTTGAGATTGAATAATATAGCAGCGTAACCGAGCATGCGCGCCTTGATTCGCATACGAGACCGCACATGTCTGTCGCTCACATCCTTGGCTTTCCTCGCGTCGGTGCCCGTCGCGAACTCAAATTTGCCGCCGAATCCCACTGGAAAGGCACGCTGGATCAGGCGCAACTGAAACAAACCGCGCAGGAACTGCGTCAACGTCATTGGGCTTTGCAAAAGGCTGCGGGTCTTGATTACGTCACCGTCGGCGACTTCGCGTTCTACGATCATCTGCATAACACCACCGCCCTGTTCGGTGCCGCTCCCCAGCGCTTCGGTTTGCCTGACAACGTCGATCTCGCCGCTTACTTCGCGATGGCGCGCGGCACTCCGCAGCAGCCTGCGCTGGCGATGAAGAAATGGTTCGATACCAACTACCACTACATCGTTCCGGAAATTGGGCCAGAAACCAAATTCAAACTGAACCGCGACTGGTTGCTACCGGAAGTGCGCGAGGCACGCGAGCTCGGTCATGCCGTCAAGGTTGTACTGCCCGGACCGCTGACCTGGTTGTGGCTGGCTTCGGCAGAGCAAGGCTTCGACAAGCTCTCGTTATTGTCTTCGCTCCTCAATTCCTACTGGGTATTGCTGGGTGATCTTGCGGCGCAGGGTGTGGAGTGGGTGCAGATTGACGAGCCGATCCTGTCGCTGGATTTGCCACAGGAATGGCTGGCCGCGTATCCCGCCGTGTTCCGCGAACTCTGCACGGCCGGCCCGAAGGTTCTGCTCGCGACCTATTTTGGCGATGTCTCTGCGCATGCAGAACTGCTCAAGCGCATTCCCATTGATGGGCTCCACATTGATCTGGTGCGCGCGCCGGCTCAGCTCGACGCGTTCCTGAAAGATTGGCCCACGGACAGGGTGCTGTCGGCAGGCGTGATCGACGGCCGCAATCTGTGGCGCACCGATCTGGCCCGGGCATTGACCACCTTGCACGAGATCAAGGCCGTGCTTGGTGATCGCCTGTGGATTTCCGCGTCCAGCTCGCTGCTGCATGTGCCGCACGATCTGGAACAGGAAACCCGACTGGATCCCCGCATCAAGAGCTGGATGGCTTTTGCCAACCAGAAGCTGGATGAACTGGCGTTGCTGAAGCGCGCGATCAACGAAGGCGAAGCCGGTGTGTGGAAGGAACTCCAGGCTGCGGTCAAAGCGATTGAAGATCGCCGCAATGCGCCGAGTACCAAGCGTGCAGAAATTCGCGCCCGCGTGGCCGCGCTGAAGGACAGCGACACCCAGCGCCAGTCGGTCTTTGGAAAGCGCATCGCTGCACAGCAGGCAATTCTGAATCTGCCGAAGTTGCCGACGACGACGATCGGTTCCTTCCCGCAGACGGCGGAAATCCGCGCCGCGCGTGCCGCATTCAAGGCCGACAAGCTCAGCGAAGCGGACTACATCAGCGCGATGAAGGCGGAGATCAAGTTCGTCGTCGACAAGCAGGAGCAGCTCGATATCGACGTGCTCGTGCATGGCGAGCCCGAGCGCAACGACATGGTCGAATACTTTGGCGAACAGATGGAGGGTTACACCTTCACCCAGTTGGGCTGGGTGCAGAGCTATGGCTCACGCTGCGTCAAGCCGCCGGTTATCTACGGCGATGTCTCACGCCCCAGGGCAATGACCGTCGAGTGGACGAAGTATGCGCAGAGCCTGACGACGAGGCCGATGAAGGGCATGCTCAGTGGCCCGTTGACGATGCTGTTCTGGAGCTTCGTGCGTGACGACCTGCCCAAGCGCGACGTCGCGCTGCAGCTTGCGCTTGCGCTGCGTGATGAAGTGGTGGATCTCGAGGCCGCCGGCATCAAGGTGATCCAGATCGACGAACCAACGATCCGCGAAGGCCTGCCGCTGAAGAAGGCCGATTGGCCGGAGTACCTCGATTGGGCCGTCCGCGCGTTCCGCATCACCGCCTCCGGCGTGCGTGATGAAACGCAGATCCACACCCACATGTGCTATTCGGAGTTCAACGACATTCTGCCGTCGATCGCCGCACTGGACGCTGACGTCATCACCATCGAGACCTCGCGCGCGCGCATGAAGCTGCTGGACGGTTTTGCCGAGTTCAAGTATCCGAACGACATCGGCCCCGGCCTCTACGACATCCACTCACCGCGCGTACCCGCGGCGGATGAGATGAAGACGCTGCTGCAGCGCGCGCTGTCGGTGGTTCCGGCCGAACGCCTCTGGGTCAATCCGGATTGTGGCCTCAAGACCCGCGCATGGCCGGAAACGGAAGCGGCGCTGGAGCGCATGGTGGCAACGGCGAAGGAAGCGCGGGCGGCGCTGAACTAGGCATGTTTCATTTCGCAAGATCAAGCCGCGGCACGAAGCGCGTCATTGTGCACAGGGGCTGGACCACATTACTGACGGGGCAGGCGATGGCATCACGGAACGAGCAGTCAATCATTGTCGAAAGACCTGCCGAAGCCGTGGCGGCGCGCGCAGGCAAGGTGGTGCAACTGCACGAGAGGCGCGAAGAGATCGAGACCGGATTCCAAACCTTCGACGCCGAATATCACGCTGCGGGCTTCTGCGCCTGCTGCATGCGCGGCGAGTAGCGCTGTTATTGATTGGCTGCCTCATCTCTCCAGAGAGTAGCGGCCGTAGATTTTCCAGGAGTAATGAAGCATGTGGACTCAAAAAATATCATTGGCCCAGTTTGATCCGGAGCTGAACGCTGCGATCCAGGCCGAGTGCGTGCGGCAGGAAGCGCACATCGAGTTGATCGCGTCGGAGAACTACTGTAGCCAGGCCGTGATGGAAGCGCAGGGCAGCCAGCTGACCAACAAGTACGCCGAAGGCTATCCGGGCAAGCGTTACTACGGTGGCTGCGAGCAAGTTGATGTTGCCGAGACGCTGGCGATTGATCGCCTGAAGAAACTGTTTGATTGCGATTACGTCAACGTGCAGCCGCACTCCGGCGCGCAGGCCAACGCCGCAGTCTTCATCGCCCTGCTGAGCCCCGGCGATACGGTGATGGGCATGAACCTCGCGCAGGGCGGGCACCTCACGCATGGCCATCCGGCCAACTTCTCCGGCAAGCACTACAAGGTTGTTCCCTACGGCCTCGATCCTGTCACCGGCGTGATCAACTATGACGAGATGGAACGGCTGGCGCTGGAGCACAGGCCGAAGATGCTGATCGGCGGTTTCTCCGCCTACTCACGCATCAAGGACTGGAAGCGCATGCGCGAGATCGCGGACAAGGTCGGCGCGTATTTCTGGGTTGACATGGCCCATATCGCCGGACTGGTCGCGGTAGGTGAATATCCATCGCCCTTGCCTTACGCGCATGTGGTCACCAGCACCACCCACAAAACCCTGCGCGGCCCGCGCGGCGGCATCATCCTGAGCCAGGGGCAATCGGAGGACTTCAACAAGAAGTTCCAGTCAGCGGTGTTCCCCGGCATTCAGGGCGGCCCATTGATGCACGTGATTGCAGCGAAGGCTGTAGCGTTCAGGGAAGCGCTGGATCCTGGTTTCAAGGTTTACCAGAAACAGGTCATCGCCAATGCCCGCGCGATGGCCCAGGTGTTCATTGATCGTGGCTACGAGGTGGTCTCCAACGGTACCGACAACCATCTGTTCCTGCTCGACCTGATTGCCAAGAATGTCACTGGCAAGGACGCGGAAGCCGCACTCGGTCAGGCGCACATCACCGTCAACAAGAATGCGGTGCCGAACGATCCGAAGTCGGCCTTTGTGACTTCAGGTTTGCGTATCGGTTCGCCAGCCTCAACCACGCGCGGCTTCGGCGAGAAGGAAATGGCCGAGGTTGCCGGCTGGATCGCGGACATCGTTGATGCGATGAGTGCTGGCGCAGGTGTGGAGCAGGCCATCGCCAAGGTTCGCGGCCAGGTTGAACAACTCTGTGCGGGCTTTCCGGTTTATCAGACCGTGAAGAAGGCAGCCTAAGCAGCTGGAGTCTTTTGTCGATCAAGCAAGGACGGCGCTGCGCGCTGTACGCAGTCCTTGCGGTCACAGACCTTGCAGCCGAGGCCGATGCGAGTGGCGGCATTGGGCTCGGAAAGATTGAATCCGCGCGAGTAGACCAGGCGGTGTGCGTGGCGCAGATCGCAGCCGAGCCCCACGGCAAATGTTTTCTGTGGCTTGCCGTAGCCGACGGTGCCGCTGACGACGCGACGCGCAATCCAGAAATAGTTCCTGCCGTCCGGCATGCCGGCGACCTGCGACAGCACGCGGTCCGGCTGGCTGAAGGCTTCGTAGACAATCCACAGCGGACAGGTGCCGCCGATGCGCGAGAAGTGGAAGTCGGCGGCAGAGTGTCGCTTGGAGACATTGCCCGCGCGGTCCACGCGCACAAAGAAAAACGGCAGACCCGGCGCACCCGCGCGTTGCAAGGTGGAGAGTCGATGACAAGCGGCTTCGAAACCAACGCCAAAGCGGCTGGCGAGGCGCTCGACGTCATACGACAGCTCTTCCGCTGAATGCAGGAAGGCGCCATAAGGCATCACCAGTGCGCCGGCGAAATAGTTGCTCAGGCCAATGCGTGCGAGCCGACTCGATTCGCCGGCGGCAAATCCACCCTCGCGGATGAGCTTGGAAATCACATCGTCCATTTCCATTTGTGCGAGCTGCACCGCCATCTGGAAAGCCTGCTGTCCGGGCTGCAGGAAATCCGCGAGGTGCAAGGTCTTGGTGCGCGCGTCGTAGCGCTGCTTGTCCGCGGCGCCGCTGCCAGAACCACTGATCAGCACGCGGATGCCGTGATGCTCGGCGAGACGCTGCATCAGCTTGGGTGCGGCTTCTCCAGGCACGAAGCCGCCATCCCTGAAGATCGCCTCCGCGGCGTCATCCAGCTCGGCAATATGGTTGTGGCGGCGGTTGAAGTAATCGCGCACTTCCTCATGCAGGCCCAGCATGCTGAAGGAAGGAAGATTCTGCTTGTCGCCGACGGCCGCCAGCAGGGTGTCCATGCGCTCGGCCGCCGCGCGTGTGCGGCGCTGCAATTCGACGATGGAGCGCGCAACGCCCGGCATATTGGAAACCAGCGAACTGATCTCGACGCTGGAGGGCGCTTCGCTACCGGTTTCAGCCAACGCATCGCGAACATCCGCGATCAGGCGCGCTTCGTCATTCTCGGAAAACATCTGCACATCAACGCCGAACTGTTCATTGATGCGCAGCAGGATCGAAACCGTCAGCGGACGTTGATTGCGCTCCAGCTGGTTGAGATAGCTCGGCGAGATGCCGAGCTTTTTCGCGAACGTGAGCTGATTCAGGCCGCGTTCCTCACGCAGCCGGATCAGGCGCACACCCATGAAGGTCTTAGCCATTTTTTGTAAATTCGCAAAATTTGCAAACGATGACGTATTTATTCGCAAACATTAGCTTTTTCAGTCATTTATAAATTTATCTGGGATGCGAATAATGCAAAAAATATCAGCGCTTGCCTAGTCCGCGGGCGCATTACTCATGGAGTTTCAATGCGCTCATCAACGTCCGCCCAGCCCGATCCCTCATCCCAGGCGATCCCGACCGTCAAACTGCTGATCGGCGGTGAATGGGTCGAATCGACAACCACGCAATGGCGCGATGTGGTGAACCCGGCGACGCAGGAAGTGCTGGCTCGCGTGCCGTTTGCAACGCCACAAGAACTGGATGCCGCGGTGGATGCCGCAAAGCAAGCCTTCAAGACCTGGCGCAAGACGCCCATCGGTGTCCGCGCCCGCATCTTCCTGAAATACCAGCAGCTCATTCGCGAGAACATGAAAGAGCTCGCCGCGATTCTGACTGCGGAGCAGGGCAAGACCCTGCCGGATGCGGAAGGCGATGTGTTCCGTGGACTGGAAGTGGTCGAGCACGCGGCCAACATCGGCACCTTGCAGATGGGTGAGCTCGCGACCAACGTCGCGGGTGGCGTCGACACCTACACGATCCTGCAGCCGCTGGGTGTCTGCGCAGGCATTACGCCGTTCAACTTTCCCGCGATGATTCCGCTGTGGATGTTCCCGATGGCGATTGCCACCGGCAACACCTTCGTGCTCAAGCCCAGCGAGCAGGATCCGCTGGTGACGATGCGCCTGGTCGAGCTTGCGCTTGAGGCCGGCATTCCCAAGGGCGTGCTCAACGTCGTGCATGGCGGCGAGACTGCGGTGAACGGACTCTGCGATCACCCGGATATCAAGGCGATTTCATTTGTTGGCTCGACCAAGGTCGGCACCCACGTCTACAACCGCGCCACGCTGGCTGGCAAGCGCGCGCAATGCATGATGGGCGCAAAGAACCACGCCGTGGTGTTGCCGGACGCCAACAAGGAACAGGCGTTGAACAATCTCACCGGCGCGGCGTTCGGCGCGGCCGGCCAGCGCTGCATGGCGGCATCCGTCACGGTGCTGGTCGGCGATGCAAACGATTGGATTCCGGAGATCGTTGCCAAGGCGAAGACGCTGAAGGTCAACGCCGGGCATGAAGCCGGAACCGATGTCGGCCCCGTCGTCTCTTGCGCAGCGCGTGATCGCGTCGAAGGCCTGATTGCGCGTGGTGTCGCAGACGGCGCCAAGCTGGAATTGGATGGGCGCAACCCGGACGTCCCCGGCTATGAGAAGGGCAATTTCGTCGGCCCGACGATTTTCTCCGGCGCCAAGCCCGGCATGTCGATCTACGACCAGGAAATCTTCGGGCCGGTGCAGGTGATCGTCTCGGTGGCATCGCTGGACGAAGCGATCGAACTCATCAACCGCAATCCGAATGGCAACGGCGTTGCGCTGTTCACGCAGTCCGGCGCGGCGGCTCGCAAGTTCCAGGAAGACATCGACGTCGGTCAGGTCGGCATCAACGTGCCGATCCCGGTTCCGGTGCCGCTGTTCTCGTTCACCGGCTCGCGTGGCTCCAAGCTGGGTGATCTCGGTCCTTATGGCAAGCAGGTCATCCTGTTCTATACGCAGACCAAGACGGTGACGCAGCGCTGGTTTGACGACAGCACGCTGAGCGTTGGCGTCAACACCACGATCTCGCTGCGCTGAGATCGACATGGAGTTCGCCCTCAACGACGAGCAACTCGCGCTGCAACACGCAGCGCGGGATTTCTCCCGGCACGAGCTGGCCCCACACGCCGCGCGCTGGGACGCGGACGCCGAATTCCCGAGGGAGACGATTGCCAAGGCGGGAGAGTTGGGTTTCTGCGGCGTCTATACGCCCGAGTTTGCCGGTGGCCTCGGGCTGAAACGTCTCGATGCGGCGGTGATCTTCGAAGAACTGGCGGCCGGCTGCACCAGCACGGCTGCTTACATCACGATTCACAACATGGTGTCGTGGATCGTCGCGACCTGGGGCGGCGCCTCGGTTCGCGAGGCGTGGGCGACGCGGTTGGCGCACGGCCTCAGCCTCGGCAGCTATTGCCTGACCGAGCCTGGCGCCGGTTCGGACGCGGCCTCGCTGAAGACACGCGCGGAAAGAAAAGGCGATCGTTATTTATTGTCAGGCAGCAAGGTGTTCATTTCCGGCGCCGGTGCAACAGACCTGCTGGTGGTGATGGCGCGCACCGGCGACAACGGCGCGAAAGGCATTTCAGCATTCGCCGTGCCGGCAGATTCCGCCGGCATCACCTTCGGCAAGAAGGAACACAAGATGGGCTGGAACAGCCAGCCCACGCGCATGATCACTTTCGACAATGTCGAAGTCCCTGTCGAAAACCGCCTGGGCGATGAAGGCGAAGGCTTCGCTATCGCGATGAAAGGTCTCGATGGAGGCCGCATCAATATCGCGACCTGCTCGGTCGGCACTGCGCAGGCCGCACTGGATCGCGCGCAGGAGCACCTCACCGTGCGCAAGCAGTTCGGCCGCGAGCTGTCGCAATTCCAGGCCCTGCAATTCCACATGGCCGACATGGTCACGGAACTGGTTGCCGCGCGACAGATGGTCAGACTTGCCGCGTGGAAACTCGACACTGAAAGCGTCGACGCGACCACCTATTGCGCGATGGCCAAGCGCTTTGCGACAGACATCGGATTCGAAGTCACCAACCGCGCGCTGCAACTCCACGGCGGCTACGGCTATTCACGTGAATTTCCACTGGAGCGACATGTTCGCGACAGCCGCGTGCATCAAATCCTGGAAGGAACCAACGAAATCATGCGGGTGATCATCGCCCGTGCCGTCCTCTGCGACGGAGCAACCGAGGAACTCCGATGAGTGGCTACAGCAATCTTAAACTGGAAAAGAGCGGACACACGGCGATCGTCACGCTGTTCAATCCGCCTGCGCACACCTGGACGATGGAAAGCCTGAAGTCATTGAAGGCGCTCGTCGCTGATTTGAACGCAGACAGAAATATCTACGCGCTGGTCATCACCGGCGATGGCGCCAAGTTCTTTTCGGCGGGCGCGGACCTGAAAGTATTTGCCGACGGCGACAAGGACGTCGCGCGTGAGATGGCGCGCGCCTTCGGAGAAGCGTTCGAAGCGCTCAGCGCGTTTCGTGGCGTCAGCATCGCGGCCATCAACGGCTACGCCATGGGCGGTGGTCTGGAATGCGCGCTGGCCTGCGACATCCGCATCGTCGAAGAGCATGCGCAGCTGGCCTTGCCAGAAGCGGCGGTCGGTCTGCTGCCTTGCGCTGGGGGCACACAGAATCTTCCCTGGCTGGTCGGCGAGGGCTGGGCCAAGCGAATGATTCTTTGTGGCGAGCGCATCAACGCCGCAACGGCGAAGCAGATCGGCCTCGCGGAGGAAGTTGTTGCAACGGGCGCGGCATTGGAAGCTGCGATTCAGCTCGCGGCAAAGGTGGGCCGGCAAAGCCCCAGCAGCGTTGCAGCCTGCAAGAAGTTGATCCAGGGCGCGAGAAGCAATGCCCTGGCGCAGAATCTTCCCGCCGAGCGGATGGAATTCATTGGCCTGTTCGACACGCTGGACCAGAAGGAAGGCGTCAATGCCTTCCTCGGCAAGCGCCAGCCGGAATGGCGCAATGGCTGACGGCATCTCCAACGCATCCGCGGTCCTGTTTGAGGAGCGTGAAACCAGCACGGGCCATCGCATTGCATTCGCCCAGCTGAACGCCGAGAAATCGCTGAATGCGCTGACGCTGGACATGATCCGCCTGCTCGATGCCCGGCTTCAGCAATGGCAGGACGATGCCAGCGTGGTTTGCGTCGTGCTGATGGGTGCGGGAGAAAAAGCCTTCTGCGCCGGTGGAGACGTGCGTTCCCTGCGCGACTCGATCCTCGCGCACAAGGCGCCGGGGCCCAATCCGCAGGCGCAGGCTTTCTTCAGCGAGGAATATCGCCTCGACTACCGTATTCACAAATATCCAAAGCCCATCCTGCTCTGGGGCAATGGCATCGTCATGGGCGGTGGCCTCGGACTCTTCGCTGGCGCGAGTCATCGCGTGGTCACGGAGAAATCGCGCATCGCCATGCCGGAAGTGTCCATCGGCCTGTATCCGGATGTCGGCGGTAGCTGGTTCCTGCCGCGCATGCCTGGGCGCATCGGATTGTTCCTGGCCTTGACCGGCGCGTCGATTAACGCGCATGACGCCCTGTTCGTGCGCCTCGCGGATTACTTTCTGAAATCCGATGATCGCGAGTCCCTGTTCGAGTCCCTGCTTGGCGCTGCGTGGTCGAGCAGCGCGCAGAAGAACCGCAATGCGCTGTCCCAGCTGTTGCAATCACACGCGCAGCGCACGACAGAAATTCTTCCGGAATCCAATGTCCGCCGCAATGCCGATGCTATCCAGGCGCTCACGCATGGTGAAAGCCTGCTGGAAGTTCGCAACGCGATCAGCCGTTACAACGGCGGCGATGCCTGGATGACGCGCGCGGCTTCTACGCTGGCGAGTGGTTCGCCGACCTCGATCGCCTTGATGTGGGAAATCTGGCGCCGCGCGAAACATCTCAGCCTGGCTGAAGTGTTCCGGATGGAGCTGATCATTTCCCTGCAGTGCTGCGAGCATCCGGATTTCCCGGAAGGCGTTCGCGCGCTGTTGGTCGACAAGGACAACAAGCCGGTCTGGACGCCGCCGAACTTTGAGGAGGTTTCCGAATCGTGGATCTCCGGGCATTTCACCGCGCCGTGGTCAGCCTGGAACAACGAGCCGCACCCGCTGGCCGATCTGTAAATTAAAACGAGAAAACCAATATGAAAATTGCATTCATTGGCCTGGGCAATATGGGCGGCCCGATGGCGCTGAACCTGGTCAAGGCCGGCTACGCCCTGACCGTGTTTGATCTCATGCCGGAGTCCGTCAGCAAGCTCGCTGACGCCGGCGCCGCTGCTGCCAGCAGCGCGACCGATGCGGTGCGGGATGCAGATGTCGTGATCTCGATGCTGCCGGCCAGCGCGCACGTCAGGAAACTCTACCTTGGGGAAAACGGCCTGCTCGAAGCGATCAAGCCGGGCGCATTGGTGATCGATAGCAGCACGATTGACCCGCAGGTGGCGCGGGAAGTCGCTGCCGCTGCGCAGGCGAAAGGTTTGCAGATGATTGATGCGCCGGTGTCGGGTGGTACTGCAGGCGCTGCCGCGGGCACGCTGACGTTCATCGTCGGCGGCGACGCAAAAGTTCTGGAGCTGGCGCGCCCCTATCTCGAGAAGATGGGCAAGAACATTTTCCACGCCGGCGCCAGCGGTGCCGGGCAGATCGCCAAGATCTGCAACAACATGCTGCTCGGCATCCAGATGATTGGCACGGCGGAAGCGATCAACCTCGGTGTTTCAAGCGGCGTCGACGCGAAGGTGCTCTCCGACATCATGGTCAAGAGTTCCGGACGCAACTGGACTCTTGAACTCTACAACCCATGGCCGGGCGTGATGGAAAACGTCCCCGCTTCCAGAGGCTATTCAGGCGGCTTCGGTTCCGACCTGATGCTCAAGGATCTGGGGCTCGCGCTGGAGACTGCAGCGTCTTCACGCTCCTCGATTCCGTTGGGCTCGCTGGCAAGGCAGCTCTATCAACTGCATAGCCAGTTCGGCCACGGCCATGAAGATTTCTCCAGCATCGCCACGACGTTGGGCGGGCCCCAGAAGAATCGCTGAGTCATCCACTCAGAGCGACCACTCCAACATCAGGCCCACCGTGCGTGGCTCGCCGTATTTTTTGGCGATGCGATCCTTGGCGGCGAACTGGGTCTGCAGATTGAGATCATCCAGCAGATTGCGGCCGTAGATGCTCAGCAGGACGCCGTAGCCGAGGCGCGCGCTAGCCTTGGCATTGAGCAGCGTGCGTGCGGGCACGCGATAGCCTGGACTGTTGTTGGGGTCGCTAAAGGTGTCGCCCAGATGCGTGACCGCGATCTGACCGCTGAAGCGTTGCCACTGCTTGAGCGCCAGGCCAACCGTGCCGGACATGCGCGGCGCGTAGGGAAACTGGTTGCCCGCGTAGCTGATGCCCTGGTTGGTGAACTCATCGAACTCGGTGCGGATCAGGCCGAGCGAACCGAACAGCTCCAGCTTGTAAGGCAGCGCCCAAGTCACTTCGGTTTCAAGGCCGTAGAGATGCGAGCGGCCGGCGTTGGTCGTGGTGGTGTAGAAGCTGGTGGGATCACCAATGGTGACCTGCTGGTCGTACCAACGCGTATAGAACAGGTTGGCGTTGACGGCGAGCCTCTGGTTGAACCATTCGCTGCGGCCGGCGAGTTCCAGGGTGCGGGTCTTTTCCGGATTGAAGTCGCTGACAGCGCCGCCGAAGAAACTGACGCTGGTGCCGCCGCTGCGATAACCCTCGGCGTAGGTCAGCGCCAGCGAGCGCATTTCGTCGAAGCGCCAGGTCACGCCTAGCTTGGGCAACAGCTCGACAAAGTTGCGACGGCCTTGCACCGAGTAATCCGGCGGGACCGAATCCGGCAGCAACATCGCCAACTGGTCGCTGATGGCGTCGGGCAACGGGACATTGATCGGCGCAGGCAGGCCGGGGATCGGCGCGGTCAGCGTGAAAGTCAGGTCACTCATCGCGTCACGCTCAAGGCGCTCGCGGTTGTAACGCAGGCCCGCGGTGAAGCGGAGATGATCGCCAACATCGTAATCACCTTCGCCGAACAGCGCGCCAGTGTAGGAGCGCAGGTGGGCGGTGACATCACCCGAAAGCAGCGCTGCGCCGCCGGCCGTTGGAACCTCGCGCCCGGTGCTGCGGTCCAGCGTCTTGCCCTGGCTGTAATACGCGCCAACCACGCCGCGCCAACCTTCGCCCTGTGAGCTCAGGCGCAATTCCTGGCTGTAGAGGTTGTCATCGAGCTGGAAGGTGGAGACGCCGCCTTTCTTCTCGGTGCGATCGTAATCGGCGTTGCGGAAATCACGCCCGAGCACAGCGCCGGTAACGGATTCGAGCAGGGCATGCTCGCCTACCCGCAGCGACTGCTCCAGGCCGATCACACGGCTGCGATATCTTTCGTCGTAGCGCTCGTCCGAAGTTTCAGTGCGCTCCTTCAGCGTTGAGTCATGCAGGTTGTCGCCGAAATCATTGTTGGCGTAGGTGAATGACAGCAGCGCGCGATAGTCCGACCAGGACTCCGGCACGAACGCCAGTTTGGCGCGCAGGTTCTTGCTTGCCGAGCGGCCCGCGTCATCTTCGTTGCGAGTGACGTTGTTGATATCGCCGCGGTCATAGCGATCCTGCGCGGCGATGCGGAAACGCAGGCTTTCGCCGAGCGGGCCGCCGCCGGCGACGGCAAAATCGTAGCCGTAAGGATTGGATCCTGCGGCGCGCACGCGAGCATCCCAGTCCGCCGTCGGTTCGCGCGCGCGAAGATTGATCGTGCCGGCGAGGCTGTTGCGGCCTTGCTGGGTCGATTGCGCGCCGCGCAGCACTTCAACCTGTTCCATGTCCCAGGCGGAAAGTGGTCCGCCGAAACTGGCGGCGCGCGCGGGCAGCGCGAGGCCATCGAGGTAAACACTGATGGTTTCACCTTCGCCGCCGATGCCATTCAAGGGCACTCCGCGGATCGCAACTTCGCGGTCGCTGTTGGTGCTGACGACATTGGCGAACTGCGCGACGATGTCGGACATCCGCGCATCACTGCTGGCTTCAATCGCGGCGCGCCCGACCACGCCGACGCTTGCGGTGCTTTCGGAAAGGGGTCGGTTGAGGCGGTCGGCGCTGACAAATACCGTCGCCAGGCGTGCGGCTTGGTGGTCGTCGTCGATATCGTCAGGCTGCGCTGATTGCGTCGCCGCCGCCTGGGCAGCTGCGACGACGGTGGTGTCTGCTGCTTCCTGTACAGGCTGCGTCGCGTCCTGCGCCGAGACTGGCAGACTGGCGGCGACCAGTGCCGCAGCCAACAGCGCGTGGCTTGCCGGCTGCACGGAAGAGTACGCGCGCGTCATCGCGCGCAGGAACGATGTCCTGCGAAAAGTATTCGAGAGTTGCAAAGCCATTCCCTCCCCAGGGCACAAGTGCGCGAGACTTGCGGACCATGGCTGACCGGGATGGCTGGCTAGGAATTTAAAGCGCTGATGGTTTGTGCACCGTCTCTACGATGCGGGCCAGATGTTAATTCTTCTCATCCATAAGTCAAGACAAGCGGCGGCCTATCGGTCCCACGGTGCGGGCGCGCCTGCAAAGGCCTGTGCCAGGAAATCCACCATCACGCGCACCTTGGCGTTGAGGTGGCGACGGCTCGGATATACCGCCATCACGTCGATGTCCGGCAGGCGATAGCCGGGCAGTAATTCCACCAGTCGTTTGGCTTTCAGGTCGGCGCCGATCAGAAAGGTGGGCTGCCAGATCACACCGCGTCCATTGATGGCGGCCGCGCGCGCGGTATCGCCGTTGTTGGTGTGCATCGCATAGCGAACCTTGACGCTGTGCGCGGCGCCGGTCTTGTCGGTGAAGTTCCACTCGTCCGCGGTTTGTGCGTAGGTGTAGCCGAGGCAGGCGTGCCCGCTCAGGTCGGCGGGCACTTTCGGTGGCGGATGGCGCAGCAGATAGCCCGGCGATGCGCAGACGATGTTGCGCGAAGTGGTGAGCTTGCGCGCCGAGTAAGTCGTCGAGCCACCGCGCGAGATGCGAATGGCAAGATCAAAACCCTCTTCCACCAGATCCACCACGCGATCAGCGAGGACGATATCCAGTTCCACTTCCGGATAACGCTCCATGAACTGCGGCCACAGTGGCGCCAGCTGCAGGATGCCGAAGCTGACCGGCACATTGATGCGCAGGCGGCCGCGTGGTCGTGTCGCGGTGGCGGAAGTTTGCGTCTCGGCCTCCGCGACTTCTTCAAGAATCAGGCGGCAACGCTCGTGCAGGATTTCGCCGCTCTCGGTGAGCGACAGCTTGCGTGAACTGCGGTTGAGCAGGCGTGTGCCGAGATGGGTTTCCAGCTCGTTGATGTAGCGGGTGACATTGGCGGGCGAGGTGTCCAGTGCCTCGGCGGCGCGGACAAAACTGCCGCGGGCGACGACGGCGGCAAATACCTCGAAAGCTCTGAGCCGGTCCATGGCGAGGTCCAATCATTCATTAAAAGTGAATGAATAATGCATTTTCGCTGCCTTCATTTACAAGTTGTGGGAGATCAAAGTGGCGTCACGGAATTGATCCGCCCAACCAAGAACAGGAGCAGCACCATGAACAGACTCAATGGCAAACGCGCACTCATCACCGGTGGCACCAGCGGCATTGGCCTGGAAACCGCCCGTCAATTCATTGCTGAAGGCGCCCGTGTCGCGGTCACCGGCAGCAATCCGGAAACCATCGAGCAGGCCCGCAAGGTGCTCGGCGAGCAGGCGCTGATCCTGCGCGTCGATGCAGGCGACGTGGCCCAGCAGAAGGAACTGGCCAAAACGCTGGCGGAATCCTTCGGCCAGCTTGATGCCGTTTTCGTGAATGCCGGTGTCGCCAAACTCGCTCCGGTTGAACAATGGACGGAAGCCGAGTGGGATCGCGCGCTGGCGATCAACCTCAAGGGCCCGTTCTTCCTGGTGCAGGCGCTGCTGCCGATCCTCGCCAACCCGGCATCGATTGTTCTCAACACCTCGATCAATGCGCGCATCGGCATGCCCAATTCCAGCGTCTATGGCGCCAGCAAGGCAGGTTTGATCTCGATGGCGCGCACGCTGTCAGGTGAATTGATTGGCCGAGGCATTCGCGTGAATGCAGTCAGCCCGGGCCCGGTATCGACGCCGCTCTACGGCAAGCTCGGCATGGATTCGGCCGAGCTGGAAAAAGTCGCGGCGGGCATCATGTCGCAGGTTCCCGCCGGTCGCTTTGGGCAGCCTTCGGAAATCGCCAAGGCTGTTGTGTTCCTCGCTTCCGATGAAGCAGCGTTCACCGTCGGCAGTGAACTGGTCATCGATGGCGGCATGAGCAACCTGTAAGCGTCGTGCACAAAAAAGCCCCAGCCAAAGCTGGGGCTTTTGCGTTGAATACCAAGCTCAGCCCGTCTGCTGATACACCGGCCAGCGATCCACGATCTTGCTGCCGCGCACGGCCAGCAGATCTCCGAACTGCAGCAGCACGAACTCGCTCTGCGTCGGGCGCAGGAACACTTGGTCATCCACCTTCAGGCCCACTGCGCTGGAGGCGTTGGCAATTTCCTGGTTGGTGCTGCGGCCATAAGTCGTGTTGATCTGCAGGCCCTTCGGCGATTCGTACTCCGCCATCCAGTAGCCGCCGTAGATGAAGAAGGTCTCGCGCTGGTTCACATCCCACCACGAGAAGATCTTCGACTTGTCATCGAGCGCGGGGATTTCCACCGGCCCGGTTGATTTGAGCACTGGTGTCGCGATGTAAACCGCCGGCACATGCGTGGCGAGCGTATCGAGATCGTAATGCGTGGGCTTGAGCAGGCCGGTGCCAACGGAAATATCGTTGGAAAGCGTTTCCGCTTCATGCAGATGGTAGGTCGGGCTGCCCGCGGCATTCAGCGTGAGCTTGTCGGTCCACAGCTTGGGATGCTGATTGCGTGCGTAATCAGCAAAGCGCTGGTAGATCACCATGCCCTTGGCAAACAGTTCCTCGTGAGTGCCGAGAATTGAAGGCACCGCCATGCCAGCGTGCGGGTCGTAGCCCATGAAACCGGCGAACTCGAGATGCTGCGGATGGGCTTCGATGGTTTGCAGCAGCGCGCCGAGTGTTTCCTCGTTGTTGACGCCACCACGATGCAGGCCGACGTCAATCTCGATGTTGATGCGCAGCTTCGTGTTCAGGCCCTTGGCCAGTTCCAGGTATTGCTGGAGATGCTCCGGCGTATCGATCAGCCACTGCAACTGGCGTGAAGGATCGAAGGAACCCTTGTGTTCCTTGTAGAAGATTTCCGCCGAGCGCACCGGTAGCGGCTTGCCGACCAGCAGGTCGGAGTCCGGTCGCGTTTGCGCGTCGATGTTGAGGAACGGTTGATGAAACGACATCAGGCGGTTGGTGCCGGCACGCTTGGCGACGTAATCGATCAGGCCTGCGCAGGGCAGCGATTTCTCGACGATGCGGTAATGCCGGTTCGGCACGCGCGCGACGGAGGCCTTGACCAGATCAATGTTGTGATCGAGACGATCCAGGTCGATGAGCAGGCTCGGGCGCATCGGCCCGTTCTTCTTCAGCTCTTCATTGAGCGCGCGGAAGTAGTCGTTGTAGGGTGCGCCGTTGTCCTTGGGACGCATCAACGCGCCACCGACAGCAACGAGGCCCAGGCCACCAAGCAAAACGGAACGTCTTTTCATGAGGGTTTTCCGGCCTTAGCACTGCACGCCGAAGATGGAGCGCAGATGCCCGTTGAGGAACTTGCCGGTCGGATCGATCGAGCGGCGGATATCCTGGAATTCCTTGAAGCGCGGATACAGCTTCGACAGCTGCGCGGCGTTCAGGGTGTGCAGCTTGCCCCAGTGTGGACGGCCATCGTACTTCCAGAAGATCGGTTCGATCTGCGCGAAGAAGTTGTGATAGTCCATGTCGAAATACTGGTGCACCGAGATCGCGCAGCTGTCACGGCCGCTGAACATCGACAGCGGGATGTCGTCGGCCTTGACGTAGCGATACTCCAGCGGGATGAAGCTGTTGAGGTTCTGCTCGCGGATCGTCTTGAGAATCTCGCGCACGCAGGCCGGGCCGGCCTCCGCAGGCACTTCGTATTCCATTTCATTGAAGCGCTGGTCGCGGACGTTGGCGTACACGCGGAACGATTGATCCTGCACGTCGGGGAACTCGAGATGCTTGACCAGGAAGTTGAGCAGCGAAGCGTGCGCATCCGGATGGTTGCGCAGATAGGTGTTGGCCATCTGCAGCTTGCCGACCTTGTCGCCATCGCCGCCGCCTTCCTTGGCCAGCGTGCGAGTGTCCTGGGTTTCGTTCTGCACCTGCGCGAGTGAAACATCCGAATGCAGGATCGGATTGAACTCGAAGTGGTCGTTTTCCTTGACCAGGCGTGGAATGTCTTCCAGCAGTTCTTCGGTCTTCTGCACCCACTGCTTCTGGTGCAGGCGGAAGGCGTTGCGGTTCTGCAGCTTCACGCGGGTGATCACGCCGAGCGAGCCGAGTGAAACGCGTGCGGCATTGAACAGCTCGGGCTGGCGGTTCTTGTCGAGATCGAGGATCTGGCCGTTGGCGGTGACCAGTCGCAAGCCGATCACGTTGCTGGAGTAGGAGCCAAACTTGGGGCCGGTGCCGTGAGTCGATGTGGAGATGGCGCCTGCAAGGGTCTGGTAATCAATGTCCGCCATGTTCGGCAGCGCCTGCCCGACTTTCAGCAGCGGCTCGCCCATCTGCGACATCGGCGTGCCCGCGCCGAATTCCGCCTGCAGCGTTTTCGGATCATGGCTGAGCAGACCGGTGAAATTGCTCAGCGAGATCAGCGTGCCATCGGTGGGAATCAGCGCACTGAAGGAATGCGAGGAACCAACGGCGCGCACGCCCGAGCCGGTAGTGGACTTGATGAGGTCGGCCAGCTCCGCTTCAGTCGCAGGCGCTACGCGTGCCGCTGGAATGCAGGTCTGTCCACCGGACCAGTTGCGCCAGGGAATGATGCGTTCGCGCGCGGCGTTCGCCAGCGTCGACCAGCCGCCGGTGCCCACCAGTGCGGAGATCGCGCCAAGCCGGGTCATCAATTGTCTGCGTGTAAGTGCCATGGGGTGTCTATCCGGTATCGATGCTGTTTCAGTGTTATTTAAGCTGCGCGCCCGACATGTATTCGATCAGCGCGGCGAATTGATCTTCCGTGCACTGCGTGCATGCGCCCATCGGCGGCATGCGCCTGTAGCCATTGATCGCGCGGTTCAACATGGTCTCGCGGCCTTCGGCAATGCGTGGCGCCCAGGCCTTGGTATCACCCAGCTGCGGTGCGCCTGAAAAAGGAAGCGAGTGACAGGCGTGACAGGTCTGTTCGTAGAGCTTGACTGTTTCCGGCGTCGCTGCAGCAGCAGGAGTCGTTGTAACCGCCGGTGCCGGCGTGCTGCCACCGCCGCAGGCGCCCAGCGCGGATGCGGAGGCGGCGAGGATCAATGAAGCAAGAAATTTTGATGTAGACATAAACGACTCCTTATTGGGCAGCGACGGCGCCGTTGGCGCCGAACAGCAGCACGTTGTTCTGCTTGCCGATGGCCACGGCTGTCAGCGGCGCGCGGTCGGCGCGCTCATGCAATGCGAAGGTTTTTGCAGCGTCGCTGCTTTGCAGCGTGGTGCCCGCCAGGCCAACAATCACCACATCACCATTGTCGAGTTGCGCGACGTTGGTCAGCGATTGCTGGGTGCCCGACGGCACTTCATTCCAACTGCTGCCCTGGTCGGCGCTGGCAAAAATGTGCCCGCGCTGGCCGACGGCGAGCAGGCTGCCATCCTTGAGTTGCAGGCCGGCCCAGAACGAGCCGGGATTGCTGGTCTTGATCGTGGCCCAAGTCGCGCCGCGATCAGCGGAGCGATAGATCAGGCCCGCTTCGCCCGCGATATACAGCGCGCTGTCGGCACTGCCGAAGATTCCGTAGAGATGATGATCCGGCTCGTCGCCGGTCTCGACGGTGAGCGTTGTCCAGGTCTTGCCGCCATCGCTGGTTTGTTGGGCGTTGCCAAACAGGCCGACAGCGAATCCGTTCTGCGCATCGTTGAAGTGAATCGCGAACAGCGGCCTGTCGCCGCTGAGATCTTCGCGCTGCAAGGTCCAGTTGTCGCCCCCATCGGCGGTGTGGATGACCACGCCATCGTGGCCCGCGGCCCAGCCCTGTTTCTCATCAACGAAGCTCAGGCTGGTCAGCAGCGCCTGCGTGGGAACGCTCTTGGCCTGGCGGAAGGTCTTGCCGCCATCATCCGACAGCAGCACGATGCCATGGTCGCCAAGCGCGACGATGCGCGCGCCAGCATGTGCAGCGGCAAGGATCGGCGCCTGCGTCGCATGGGCAACCGCGACCGCGGGCTTCTGCACCGACGCTGCAAGTGCAAGGCCACTCGCGCAGAGCAGGGCGATGGCGGTGAGGCTGAAGGTTTTCTTGCTGATCATGGCCGCTCTCAATGATTCATCAGGCCGGGAACGCGCACCGGTCCGCGGCGTGGGAACAGTCGTTCAAGCACCACCGCGAAGGCCGGCAGTGCGGTGATCGCCATGATCATGTTGACCATGAACATGAAGGTCAGCAGCTTGCCCATGTCGGCCTGGAACTTGAGCGCGGAGAAACTCCACGTCGCAACGCCGACCGAAAGCGTCAGCGCGGTGAACACCGTCGCAATGCCGGTTTCCTTCAGCGCGTGTTCAAACGAGGAGACGATGTCTTCACCTGCCGCCAGATGCTGTTGCAGGCGGTTGTAGATATAGAAGGCGTAGTCGACGCCGACGCCCACCGACAGCACCATCACCGGCAGCGTTGCGATCGTCAGGCCAATGCCCTGCCACTTCATGAAGGCGTAGCCGAGGAAGGTGGCAACGGTCAGCGGCAGGCAGCAGGCCAGCATCGCACGCCAGTCGCGGTAAGCCAGGAACACCAGCAGCACGATGGCGGCGTAGACGTAGAGCATCATCGGCAGCTCGCTGTGCTCCAGCACTTCGTTGGTCGCCGCTTCAACGCCGGCATTGCCGCTGGCGAGCCGGAAGGTGACGCCCTCCATGTGATGGGAAGCGCGGAATGCCTTGACCGCTTCAACCACGCCCTGGATGGTGGTGGCCTTGTGATCGGTGAGATAAAGATTGACCGCTAGCCACTTGCAGCCCTTGCCGCGCAGCGCGGCGGCTTCCTGTGCCTGCGCGATGATGTAGTCGACGGTCTTGCCATCACGGGGGATGGTGCCCATCAAGGGCATGCCTTCATTGAGGCCGGCGTTGTAGAGCTTGGTCAGCGATGCAATCGACTCGGCCGACACCACGCCGGGAACGCTCTGCATTTCCCAGCCGAACTGGTCGACCAGTTTCACCAGCTCGACATTGCCGCAGGAATTCTCCGGCGCTTCGACGACAACGGTCAGCCAGTCAAGGCCGATATCGAACTTCTCGGCGACGAAGCGCGAGTCGCTGTTGTAGCGCGAGTCGGCGCGCAGTTCTGGTGTGCCGGGTTGCAGGCTGCCGATGACGCGATCGCGTGAGACGAGAACGGCGGCGACGAAGACGACCAGCGTCAGCACCGACATGATCCAGGCATTGCGCGGCTTGGCGATGCGCGCGATGAAGGTCATCCAGTCACCACGGTTGTCGCGACGCTCCTGCGAGCGCTGGCTCCAGTCCTGCGACACCGTCGAGTAGGACGCGGCCAGCGGCAGCATGATCAGGTTGCTGATGACCTTGTAGGCGACGCCGATCGAGGCGACGATCGCAAGCTCGCGGATCATCGGGATGGGTACCAGCACCATGGTGATGAAGCTCACCAGCGTGGTGGTCAGCGCAAGCACGCCGGGAATCAGCAGTCCGCTGAAGCTGCGGCGCGCTGCCTCGTACATCGTCACGCCGCCAGCGACTTCGCGCACCATGAAGTTGATCTGCTGCACACCATGCGAGACGCCGATGGCGAAGATCAGGAACGGCACCAGGATCGCCAGCGGATCAAGGCCGAGGCCGAGCAGGTGCATGGTGCCGAACTGCCAGATCAGTGTGGTCATCGAGCAGATGATCTTCTGGAAGGTCAGCACCCAGGAACGGCAGTACCAGTACACCGCGAGGATGGTCAGCAGCAATGCGATGCCGCAGAACATCAGGACGCCGGAAGCGCCGTCAGCGATATCAGCAACGGCTTTTGCGAAACCGATGATCTCGATCTCGACTTCAGCATTTTCGAACTTGCCGCGGATCTGCTTCTCAAGATCGTGGCCGAGCGCGATGTAATCGAGCGGCTGGCCGGTATGCGGATCGGGATCCTGCAGCGACGCCGCGATCAGCACCGCCGAGCCATCGCGCGCGACCAGCTTGCCCATGTAACCGCCTTCCACCACGCGGCCACGGATCTGCGCGATCACGTCCGGCGTCAGCGCATCCGGTGTCACCGTGCCGCTGATCAGCGGATCGGCCTTGAAGCCTTCCTCGGTGATCTCGGTGACGAAGATGTTCGGCGTCCACAATGAAGTAACGCTGCCGCGGTTCACGCCCGGAAGGAAAGTGATGGCCTGCGTCACATCCAGCAGGGTTTTCAGCGTCGGCGCATTCCAGACATCGCCGTGGCGCGGATGAACCACCACGGCGATGCTGTTGGCGTCCTGCAACTGGTCACGATAGGCATCAAAAGTCTTGATGTACTCGTGGCCTGAAGGAAGCATCTTGTCGAAGCCGGCGGAGATGCGCAGCTGCGAGCCCTGCCAGGCCATGAAGACCGTGAGCGCGGCGAACACGCCGAGCACAGCGCCGCGATGTGCGAACAAAAAATCTTCAAGGCGGCGAACCAGTGCGGTCAACATGGAAAATCCTGGGTGCAGTGCATATAACGCTGGCGAAATGACTTAGAAGTTGTAAGCGGCCGACAGGCTGACGAAGTCGCGATCCGCAGACAGGTTCTGCGCGCCGCCACCAGTGAACCAGGTCCAGGCCAGCGCCGCCGTGATGCGGTTCTGGCGATTCAGGTTCAGCGTGAAGGTTGCAGCCTTGACGCCGGACTGCCACGGGATCGCGTTCGGCGAATTGCCGTAGACGCCGTGCGACCAGTCAATCTGCGGCGACCAGTTGAAGCCGGAGTTGAAGGCGTTTGGATAGGTGATCGCGCTTTCAATCACGTAACCAGCCGAGACCTTGTCCGGCACTTCGTAGGCCGGCAGCGACCAGGGAATGCCACCGAAGCGATTCAGCTTGGGGAAATAGGTCACGCCTGCTTCGGCGAGGAACACGCCTTCGCTGGCACCGAAGATCGGCAGGATCCATTGGCCGATGCCGCTGGTGGGCGAGAGGATTTGCAGGGCGGTGGATTGCGCCTGCCATTTCTGCTGGTCAACCCAGCCTTTGCAATAGTGTCCCTTGGCCTCGCCACCATCGGTAACGCAGGCATACAGCGGCTGCTTGCCCGCAGTGGTGGGAACCGAAGGGTCGATGGCCGCGGCTTCACGCGGGCGGTACGACACTTCAGCGCCAATGGCCCAATCGCCTGCGTTGAAGTTGGTCGACAGGCCCCACAGCGAACGGTTTTTCGGGAACTCGATCTCGTACGCCGCCGAGACCGGGTTGTCCGTTGCGTACTTGGCATCGACGATGTAACCGATGAAGGGAATTTTCTCGGTGTAGTGCAGGTAGTAGGCGCCGAAGCTGGCATCGGTCCAGTCAGGACGGTAGTGCAGCGACAGGCCGAACTGACCAGCGTTTTCCGGATGATCGGTGCGGGCCAGCGGCAGCGCATTGCCGGTGGCCAGTGCCGCGTTCACCAGCACGGTGGCGAAGGGGCGGCGCAGTAGGGTCGCCGGCGTATCTGGATCGCCGGGATGTGCCAGGCCGGAGAAACCATCAATCAGGCGCGGGCCCACCGCCGCCGTGGTCATCAACTGTTGCCGGGTCAGCCTGGTGCTGCCCGGATCGCCGACGGTGCCCGCGGCCGCAGGCACGATCAGGCCGGCGGCGAGCAGTGCAGCGCCTGCCGGGTTTGCTGCGACACCGGCGTTGAGCACGGACGTCGGCAGGAAGATCGCGCCGTCATTGCCCTTGCCGACGATATCCGCGCTGGAGAAGTAGGTGCCGGTGGGATCGAGCTGGAACGAGTTCCACTTCCACTGGTAGTAGCCTTCGAAGCTGACGCTGTCGATGAGGTCCGCGCTGAGGTTGATCATCGGCGCAGGACGGAAGATTTCCTTCAGCTGCGTGCCGGGAACGTGCGCGCGACGGACGTCGATCGAGTTGGCCCAGTTGATGCCGCCGAGCACGAAGGTGCTCTCGCCCCAGCTGACCACCTGGTTGCCGACGCGGATGCGGCCGTTGTGCCCGAACAGGTCGAAGTTCTTGCTGACATAGAGATCGAGCATCTGGAAGTTGTGCACTGCCAGGTTGCGTGCCGCGCCGTTCAATTCGGTGCGACGCGTGTGATCCACGCTGAAATCGTAGGACTCGGTGAAGCGGACAAAGCTGCTCCACTCATCCGGCGCTTTCACGAACAATTCGTGCGTGCCCTTGATCGTCTGCGAGAAGATGTCGTACTTGTTGTAATTGAGATCGCCGTTGTCGGCGTTGATGAAGTAGGCGTCCTGCGAGGCTTCCGGCAGCGCGGCGGTGGTTTTTGCACAGCCGCCGTTGTCCTGCGAAATGATCTTGCAGGTACGATCCTGCATGCGCATCGACAGGCCGTAGGAGATCGTCGAGTCGAAGCTCGCGCGGATATCCTCGCCGATGTCGAACTTGAAAGCCTGTGCAGTCCCTGTGCTTGCAGCCAATGCCAAGGCGATCAGGCCTGGCGCTGTGGAGATCAGCGCCGGTTTGACCCGGCGCTTCTGGTTTGAACGATTCATCACGAACTTCCCCCTACGTGAAACATCCCTTGAAACACGCTTTTGTTTTTAGCGGATCCGCCCCTTAGCGGGATCCGGCGCGACGCAGATAATCCTCGGTGAACATGTCCGGCTTCAGGCGTCCCTGTGCGCCTGCGAGCCAATCGGTTTCCGGCTGGCCGAGAGTGAAGATGTCGGCGAAGTAGCGGCCGCTCGGCAGGTCATAGCTGACGAAGTCCTGGCTGGCATCGCAGGCGCCGATTTCCCAGATCGGCGTCACGCTACCTTCCTGCACGCGCTGCATCTTGCCCTGCGCGTCATACATGTCGACGACGATGATCGCCCAGGTGTCTTCATCGATGTAGAACACGCGCTTCGGCGCCGAGTGACGCTGGCCCGGGCGCACCGTGGCTTCAACCTTCCACACGCGATGCGTTTCGTAGCGGCGTGCATCCGGGTTCAGCTGGTCCGTGCCGAACATGGTGGCGTCGGTGAAGCGCTTGCCGTCACGCAGCGAGAAGCTGTTGTACGGGATGATCATTTCCTGCTTGCCGATCAGCTTGTAGCTGTAGCGGTCGAGCATGCCGTTGTACATCCAGGCCTGGTCGACGTAGTAGGTGTTTTCCAGGCCGATCAGCGGAGCGTCATAAGCGTAGGTCGAGAGCTTGCGAACGCGGCGCTGGCCGGGGAAGTACTGCCAGCCTTCGTTGGTTTCCTGCAGCTTGTAGACGCCGGCGAACAGCGTGCCCGCGAGTGCAGCCGGTGCGGTGCTTTCCTGGAAGAAGTAGAACTCGACGCCGTTGGCATCGGCGATCGTCTTGGTGTTCGGCGACTGGAACGGCACCAGGTACTTGGCGGTGTATTCCAGCTTGAGGAAATCGGAAGAACCCTTGCGCGGCGACAGCATCGTGTAGTTCGGCTCGATGCGGCCCTGGCCTTCGTAGCGCAGCTTGTGGTTCCACATGGCTTCAACGCCGCTGCCCGGGATCGGGAAGGGGAAGCCGGAGCCGGTGGCGGCGCCCAGTTCAAAACCGTCGCCGGCGATCTTGGCGATCTTGGCGTTTTCCTTGGTGCGCTGGTAAACGATGTCCGGGTAACCGCAGGAGCGATGCGACGGATACACATCCATGCGATAGCCCTTGATGGTTTTCAGCAATTCCATCTGGCCGGGCGAGAGCTTGGCGGCGTACTGCGCGGCGTTGGCGGCGGTGATCGAGTACAGCGGCTTTTCAGCGGCATAGGGATTGGGGCGCAGCTGGCCTACTTTCCATCCTGCCGGGGCCGTCATCGAGCCGCCGGTCCAGGCCGGGATGCTGCCGTCCTTGTTGGCGGCTTTTTCGGCGCCGACCGGCGTCAGGGTCTGGCCGAGCTTGGCAATGTCTGCGTCAGACGCGGCATAGGCGCCGCAGGTGAGCATGGCCGCTGAGGCCGCCAGGAATATTCTGCTGAACTTCATCATTGTCCCTATCCTCATTGATAACTGCTGCATTTTTTATCTTCCATGGGCAGCCTACGTGATCGAGTGTCTACGCAACAGGGCATCCCGGCGAGGGCCGCAGGGGCCAGCATGGGGCGCAGTAACGGCCATGCCGGTATAAAAATTTCGCAAAGATTTGTCCAGCGTCGAGGCGTGATCGCGTCAACCGCCGGTGATCGGCTGCGCCAGAACCCAGAGCCCGACGGTGGTGAACAGCACCATCAGCAACAGCATCGGCAGCTGGCTCAGCGCGGCCTGCGTGCGGGTCGGGAATACGCGCAGGGCTTCAAGGTGGGCGAGATACACGCTGACGATATGGCCAAACACGATCAGTCCGACCTGGCTGTGCCACACCGTGCCCATCGCTGGCAGGATCGGCGCGCGGTACAGATCGGCGGTGCCAAAAAGATTCCAGCCGAAGCCAAAAGGATCGGACAGCAGGCTGATGATCTTCACGCCCTGCGTCAGGATCAGGGTGTAGTAGTGCGTGATGTTGTAGACCAGCGCGATCGGCAGTAGCGAAAACGCGAAACGCAGCGCAAGTTCACGCACGGAGTAGCGGCTGCGTGTGATCCATTTGGCCATCGCGACAAACAGCAGGTAGGCGCCGAGATACAGAAACGGTGACAGCAGCAGGCAGAACGTCTGCAGCGCAACGTAATAGGGCCGCAGGATCGCATAGACCATGATCGGCTTTTTCCCCAGCAGGGGCGTCAGCAGGTTGTAGGGGTCGGCCCAGAACAGCTTGAACCACGCGGCGGTCGCATGCAGGCCATCGAAGGCGGTGGACGACAGCATGAACAGTACGAACAGCAGCAGGCTGAAGCTTTCGGCGCGGGTCTGGATCAGGCCCACGAAAGGCGCGCGCAGCCGCAGCCTTGAGCGCTCGCCGTTTTGCGCGGGCGTGTAATCGAACGGTGCCATTTTGGCGATCAGGCGCAGGAACACGCTGAGGAATTCGCAGTAGCGGAACCATGCTGCGCTGCCGAATATCCACACGCCGAGCAGGTTGAGCGCGGTATAGGCGCTGAGCATTTTTGCCAGCGTCGAAGGCCGGTTGAACATGAACAGTTCAATCCAGATAAAGCCCATGTAGAGCAGCAGCGCAGGCCAGTAGGACAGCGCTGCCGGATAGCGCCAGCGTCCCTGCGTGTAGTTCTTGGATACACGGCCCAGCGCCCCGGTGATGATCTGCCAGGGATTGATCGCGGCATAGAGATCGCCGGAAAAGGCGCTGACATAGCTGAAGCCGAGAACGAAGATGACCCAGAAAAAGGTCATGCTGAAATTGCGGTAGGGATCGCCGTTGCCAAAAAATCCGGTCAGCACGCACAGCAGCAGCGTGAATACGCTCAGGGCCTTGAGGATGCGCAGCAGGCGCAGGCGTTGCAGGAGTCGCAGGGTGTGCGTGAGCTCACGAGTTTTTTCGTGCTGCGCGCTGACGCCTGCGCTGACGAAGAAACCGACCACCAGGAACGACAGCAGCAAGGCGGCTGCCGCGCCGTAGACATACATCCAGAATGGCACTGGCAGGTTGTAGAGCTTGCCGAAGGAATGTGCCTCGGCGCTGCTGCAGGCCGCTGCCAGTAGTAATGCCGGGAGGCGGGCCGGTTTCATGCCAGATGTTCCAGGTTTTTACAGCGACGCAGCGGTTTCATGCTGGCTTTGTTGTTGCATGAACTGGCGGACGCAGCAAGCAGCTTGTTGCGTCCGCCATCGGTTTGCATGACTCAGCGGTTGACCACTTTCTCCCACATCTGCAGGTAAGCCTCTGCGGAGTTGTACAGGGCATCGATGGCTTCCTGTCCACCTTCGATGCGGGTTTCCTCGACGAAGTCGGGAATCATGCCGTAGTGCGCGGTGCCGTCGACGTCGATATCCCAGCTCTTGCCGCTCTCGGGAATGGTGAGCTTGTTGACGGTCAGTGGCTTGATGCCGGCAGCAGCAAACTGCGGTCCCCAGCCTGGGCCGCTGAACATCGTGAACGGATATTTCACCGGCACCGAGCCTGCGCCACGCGGTGTCGCCAGGCCGCCGAAGCCGTTGCCATCAAAGCCATAGCCGACTGACAGGGTTTTGCCCGGGGGCAGGATCTTTTTAATGCGCTGCACGAATTCTGTTTCGCCGCGGCCGTTGGGCTTGTACGGATAGATGACGCCGCCAAGATTGAGGATGTCCTTGGCCATGTCGACGCTGAGACCACCGTGGGCGCCGTGCATCGACACCAGCGGATAGCCCGGCTTCTGCGCCTTGGCCATCGCGATGATGTCGGCCTTGATCGACAGCTCGGAGTGATCCACGTCGATGATCATTTTCTTCTTCATGATCTGCTGCACCGCGTAGCGGCCCAGGTCGGTCATGCCGCGCGCGTTGCACTGATAACCCGGCGGATAGATCGGCAATTTGCCACCGGTCAACGCGAACACGGCCTTGGTGAGTGGATCGGTGCCGGTGCCCGGGATCGCGGTGGTCATCACCTGGCCCGCTTGATAGAAGTCGGCGCCATTGCCGGTGTTCTTGTAACTGGGGTCTGGAACCAGATAGGGAATGTTGGGGCAGTCGTAGGTTTTCCAGAAGGCACTGGTCTGCAGGAAGCCGATCAGGTTGATCGCCAGGCCATTGAAGATGCCGGTGCCGCCCAGCGCGCTGTTGACGTCGTGGTAGGGATAGATCTGGCGAACGCCCATCGCGTAGAGGCGGTCAATCTGCGTGTCGATATCGGCCTTGGTGCAGCCATCGGTTTCGCTGCCATCGAGCAGGTTGAACTTGACCGAGCAGTCGAACATGTTGGCGAACTCAACGCCCGGCACCACCGCCAGCTTGCCTTCGTTGATCACGCTGCGTGCTTCTTCCGGTGTTTCGACGATGCGGTACCAACCTTTGCCGGGGCCGCCTTCCTGAGCGTCGATGTAATCCTGGATCTGGTGGAGATAGGCTACCTGTTTCACGCCAACGCTCATGTCATTGCAATCGGCCGACAGGTTGGCCGGATTGGTGACGCCGACGAAAACCTTGCCGAGTTCGCACAGCGCGTTGATGTTGGTGCCCAGGTCCACCTGCAGGCGCAGGCCCGACATCCAGGCGCGCTCCACCCACTTGTAATACATGACCTGATGCGTATCGGAGGCGGCGGTTGGCCAGCCGACGAATGAAGGCCAGCCGAGGGTTTCGTGCGGTGATGGCGCCGTGTGGACGATGGTGTCGGGGTCCAGCAAGCCATCAAGACCATGGACGCCCACGCAGTTCTTCAGCGCTTCGGTGACGCCAAAGCGATGAATCGGCATGCCGTAAAGCACGCCGCCCGCCGAGGGACCTACATTGCCGCTGCCGTCCGACATTTCGTTCGACATCGCCATGTGCGTGTGGCCATCGGCAAAACCGATCACCGGCTTGTTGACGCCCGCGCCGCGGAAGGTGGCGCCCTGGATGCTCACCGGCATCTCCGGGTACGGCGTGCAGCCGGTGGTCGGTACAAAATTGAACGTGCCCGGCGTGTCGGACAGGATCAGCTTGCCGCTGGCGTCGGTGGCCAGTGACTTGCCTGCGGTGTCGGAGGTCAACGTGTACTGGCCATTCGATGTCGTGTTGATGGTCCAGTTGGCATCGTCGGAGACCGTTTTCGCGCTGCCGACATTGGCACCGCTCACGGCGATCATGGTTTTGTCCTGGGCGTAGCAAATGTACTTGCCCAGCGCAGTGGGCTTCAGGTACAGCGGTTCGGCGCCATTGGCGGTGGCTGCGGTCGCGGCGTAGCTGCCATTGCTGTTTTGCACTTCAAAGGCATTCGCATCGGCCGATTTCAGGGCGAAGCAACCGTTGGCGAGGTCATAGCGTGTGGACGGTACCGCCGGGATGCCGCTGCTGACGCTGCTATCCACCGGATTCGACCGGCTGCAGGCGCTCAGCGTCGCCAATGCAAACACCGACACCAACGCGCTCGCTGCGTAAAACTTGAAATGCCGCATGACTCTCACCCCCAACTTTGGTTTCGTAATCGACGCTTCCATCAGTTGCGATGAAGGTCGCTTCGCTTTTTATCAAACTTGAACATAGGGCTTATCCGCGCGCGCGGACAGGGCCGCAAAGGCCGCGGGAGGACGCCGCAACGGACAGCCATTGTTGTTTTGCCTGTCCGGAATAAAAATTCCGTAAGGATTTGCGCGGCTCAGTGCCGGTATTCGCTCGGGCTGACGCCGGTCCAGCGCTTGAAGGCGCGGCGGAAATTACGCACGTCGCTATAGCCGTTCTCGATGGCGATGCGTTCCACCGCGACTCCAGAATGCGTCAACAGACTCAGCGCGCGGGTCTTGCGAACGTTTTCAACCAGCGCTTCAAACGACATGCCGCCGGCGGACAGCCGGCGCCGCAAGGTGCGGCCAGACATGTTCAATTCGCGGGCGACATCTTCCAAGGTGATGCCTTGCATCAGCGTTTTGTAAGCGGCGCGTTCAACCGCGCTGCACAGGTCATCCTTGGCTCTTTCCTGTCGCGAGAAATTCTCCAGCAGCTCCAGCGCCTGGTGCAGGCCCAGCGGATGATGTGTCGGCACCGGCAATCCCAGCAGGCTGGCGTCAAACACAAAGCGATTGCTCGGAGCGCCGAATTTCACCGGCACACCAAAGACCTGATGCGCGAATTGTGCATTGCCGCGTTCGGCGTGCACGAAGTCGATCTGCGTCAGCTGCGCCACGCCACCCGTCAGTGCGCGGGCGTAACTGAGCGTGCTGGAGAACGCCTCCTCGGTAATGAAGGACTGGATCTCGGGATCAGGAAAGTTGTGTTCCAGCTCCAGCCAGACCAGCGAGCCGGCCGCACGCAGGTCGATGCGGTAACCCACCGCTCCGGTCAGCACCAGGTGCTCGAGGCCGAGGCCCATGGCATCGCCGAGGGTTTTGCACATCGCCATGGCGTGGCCCACCAAGCCCATCGAGCCGAGCGTGCCACGCACGCCCAGTGTCAGCCCGAGCGCGGGATCGGGGATGGCCGCTAATGCGCGTTGGATCATCAGGCTGGCCTGACGATAGGAAACGCGCGTGGAAGGCTTGCTGAGATCCTCGATGCTGAAGCCAAGGCCGCGGCACAAGGTTTCCGGCTGTACACCGCGCTCCGGCGCGATCATCGCCAGCGCCAGCAGCAGGTCTGTCGGAAAAATTGCTTCGTCGTAACGCGGGTCGGCCAACATACACCTCCATCGATAAGGGATTCTGTATCGACACGGCGCAAGACACAACGATTGTGTCGCAATGGCCGCTAGTAATAATCACTTGTGTCGATGCAGCCATTGAAGTCGATCCGCGTAGCCGTGAAACTGGGCGCATTGCTCCGGGAGTGACCGATGGCCAACAAACAAGCAGACGAATTGCGCGGCAAGCTCAAGACGGGAGCGGGGCTGGAGTTCTTGAACGAACTCGACAAGGACAGCCTTGCGTTGCTGAACAAGGGACTGGACGACGCCAAGAAGCGCGAGCACGTCGCGCTCGACCAGGCGATCGAGGGCTCGATGACGATGATCCCGTTCCTGCTGCGCGGCGCCTTCAAGAAGATCCTGTTCCCATGAGCGCACTCTCCACCCGGGCCGAAATCATCAAGTTGGCGCGCCTGCTCAAGCTCAAGGAAGAGCAGCTCGCGAGCCTGGAAAAATACGAAGTCGCGCAACTGCGTGATCTGCGTGAGCGCATGTCCGCTGCGCTTTACGACAGCAGCCGCCCCCATTTGGTGCGTGTGGCCGCTGCAACCAAACTGATTCCGGTGGCACTGATCGCCGCGATCGGTGAAAAATTCTACGGTCCGCTGCTTTGTGCCCGCGTGACGGGCCTGATGCCGCCCGAGCGCGCAGCGGAAGTCGCAGGAAAATTGCCAGCCAGCTTTCTTGCTGATCTGTCGATTGAGCTGGACCCGCGTAGCGCAAAAGATGTCATCGCACTACTGCCCGCCAGCCTTGTCGTTACCGTTGCCAGGGAAATGCTCAAGCGCCGCGAGTACATCACCATGGCTCGCTTCGTCGATGTGTTGTCGGACAAGGTCATTCGCGAAGTGATGGCGATCATCAAGGAGGACTGCGCGCTGCTGGAAATCGCCTTCTTCGTTGAATCGGCAGACCGTCTGGATACGCTCATCAACATGATGCCGCCGGACCGTCTGCGCAGCATCATCGTCACCGCTGCCACTGACGAGAAATGCCTGTGGCCGGAAGCGTTGTCGATGATGACGCAGGTCAGTCCCGAGTTGCGCGGCAAGATGGGCGATCTGACCGCTGGACTCAGCGACGAGCAGCTTTCCGCGGTTCTTGCTGCAGTCGAAAAGGGCGGTTTGTGGAGTGCCTGGGTCGGCGTGCTGTCTTCGATGAGTGTTGAATCACAGCGGCGTGTGCTGGGTCTTGCGGATGTTGAATCGCCGGAAGCCTTGTCTGCGCTGGCGACTGCGGCGCGTGATCATGGTTTGTGGAATCAGTTGTTGCCGCTGCTCAAGTTCATGAATGATGCGCCGCGGAAACAGCTTGAGGATTTCTTTGAGCGGATCAAGTCGACTGTCAAGAACATGGGCTAGCAGGCTACGCGAGCACTGCTCGCGTCGCGCTGCTAGCGGCTGCACATGGATGTGCGGGCAGGGCTGTCCGATAGAGATGCAGTTGCGCCATGGATGGCAGCACTCATTTCATAAACGTAGGGTGCGCCGTGCGCACCAGCAGCCCACTTTTTGACTGACGTAGGGTGGGTGGAGCGTAGCGAAACCCACCGTCTTTGGTTTGCACGCGCTTCGCGGGCTGCTGCCTGTTCTTCCCTGAGGTCTTTCATTCCGCGCTGAGGCGC